>JAABUP010002851.1_pt1 | contig 32105 bp, 52 predicted proteins | sample 5559201 | NCBI WGS metagenome assembly JAABUP01 (sample SAMN10711887, study PRJNA513373) | rock metagenome | isolation source: Antarctica rocks | place: Antarctica
GAAAAACTGACCGTTTCTTTGCGGAAGACAGCCCAGCGACGCCATTGTTGCCGTGTGCTCTGCCAATCTAAAGCTACTCAGGTTCTTTCACACTACTAGTAGGACTCGCCAGAAATGTCCAGCTCAGCTGTACACACCGTTCTTTCCCAATAGTATTCTTGGGCGGCATTTAGCTCAAGGATCTCACACCCGCAATCAGAGAGGTGAATGATGGTGACTGTGACCATCAAACACAAGGACGGAAGTGCCACTAGCGTTTTGCTAGATGATGATTCACCTTATTTGAATAGACCATTCTATTTATCAAGAGGGTACGTGCAAATGCGGCACAACGGGAAAAGGCAATACTTGCATAGGGTCGTATTGGGACTCGATCCGAGCGATGGACGATTGGAACAAACTCAATGATTTGTCATCCAACCTTCGAATCGTTGACGCCCGCCAAAATTGCCGTAATAGAAGGAAGAACAGCGCCAACACTTCTGGACTTATTGGAGTGTGTAAGCGGATGTCAGATGGGAAGTATTTAGCGAGCATACAAGGGAGGGAGAAAGGCAAAAAGACGTTCAAACGGCTGGGTGCGTTTTGGGACAAAAACGAAGCTGGAAGAGTATATGACGCAGCAGTGCGGGCAAGAGGATCGATAAGCGTATGCAATTTTCCTGAAGAGCACAATGGAGGATGCAATGTTCAAGTACTACCAAGTTTACGAGCGTGCATCCGCCACGATTGGTGCTGTTGATGATTGTTGTGCTTCACATTGGGTAGATGGTCTGATTTTTATTGGACTGATGCCTGACTTGACGGATGCAGAGCTGGCAGACATGGGAGGGTGCACTGCATTTGCTGCTTCTTTGTTGGAAGTTGATGCTTTGTATGTATAGGTAGTGACATGTGTAGGCTCTTTTCAATTTGTTTGGGTTAGGCTAATAAAGGTAGGCTAATAAAGTAGAAATAAATGTCTAATAATCACAGAACAATAAATCGAACTGTTTTTGTATCAAGCTGTGTTTGCACATGTGTGCATCTTCCTACCACATCCAATGATTGTCAGACGGCTTGCCACATTCTTCACATTTTGGTGTTGGTAGGGAAGCCCTCTTTGCATTTCTAGTGCAATATGTTGCACCCCTGGCCTTCTTCAAAGCATAATACTGATTGCCCTTCGTCACTCTTTCTCGCACGTCCCTTTCGTATCTCACTTGTGACTTGGTCTTCTTGGCATCCGTCACCAACACAGTCAGCATGTTCCCATCTTGCTGCTTGCCGTTGTTGGCATGCATGTACTCCATGTCCGTCACGAAAGCATCTATTTGCTTCTGTTTAGTGTCCCTTTTTACTTTCTTGGCCACAGGTGTCTCCCATCTCTCACAGTCGTTGTCGAATAGCAGGTACAGACTTTCGAAAGCCACCGCCACGAATGTCAGCTTGGCAACCTCTATTGGAGTTGCTTTGTCAGGTGGCCACATCCCTTTGATGTATGCTTGCGGCATCAGCCTTCTGATAGATGATTGTATTTGTGTCTCTGACAAGGAAGGGTCCACGTAAGGCATGAAATCCTCTGACACCCATCTTTGTTGCATGTTGGCACGCACGTGATTCACTTCGAAAGCTGGATACTCTGGAGAATTCCCTGTGGTGGTCGTGAATGACATGCTAGGTGTGGTGGATGACATGCTAGGAATGCCTGTCGTGATTGTTGGACGGTGGGCGGTGGGCGAGTAATCCCTAACGTTGCTCTCTGCCATCTCGGGATCAGGAGAAGCCTCAGGAGAAGCCTTTGAGAAAAGGTTGCGAAAAATTGAAGCCATCCTATAAAACGTTGCTCTTTATAGATGTGTCGCATTTTAAACGCATAAAAAGCGTCCTCCTCGTAGCTGCCAGGAAATTGATTACGAATGCGTTCTGCCACGTCGCGTGTCGAGAGCAACGTGGACAAACTGTTACGCAAGGAACGTCTGTTGTACGCTAGTCGTTTCTTTTACAGCCAGCTTCTTTGGGTGATCTGTGACGAACATTTCGAACAAGTGATCAACCCACGCACCAAACAATCCAGTGCCGTCGCCATCAAGCAAGTGTTTGACGTCACTTTAGAATCTTACCAACGGCTATTACGTAAACCATCAGAGGTGGGTACCTGGCTAAATTGGTACGACGATTTGTGGATAGACGGGGTAGCCACCTTGAGACGGGCACAGCTAGATTCCTTCTTGTTTCATCTGGACAATGCAGAGCAGGCAGCCGCCAAGGCTAAGCAAGGAAGCCTTAGAATGGGACAATGTAACGTCCTGACATAGTCACACTGAGTCTTACACCGTAAGACTACTGTAATTCCCATGACGTTACAGACAAGAGATTCCCCAGTCCCCAGAAAGAGAAACAAGGCAAGAAGACGATTATACCTTACATAATACCGAGGTGTTCTGAGTGCGACGGCCTCACCCAGGAAGACAGGGCGTCAGGTGACATAGTTTGTACGGATTGTGGATTGTGTGAGAGGTTGCTCCTGCAAGATGAAGTGGACTACATGGACGTGGATTGGTCCATGTAGGCTGGTCCAGGATCAGCTTGACAACGAAATCTCAGCACTTACCAGAACGGTACATGCTAGACTTGATCAGGGGATTCAAGGTGGACGAAAAGCTGGTACCTGAGCTTGCGTCCCATGACCGTGCCGTAAAATATTGGAGCGAGCGTAACAAGCCAGCTGGGAGGAAGTCATTACCTAACTACCGTGAGCGTTGCTCCTGTTGGCGTTACAACGTTGCTCCGACGCAAAAGTATTTAAATCTCTTGGTTGCTTGCAGCGTACACACTCCATCGCCTGCTGCTACAACTCGGCAGACCTGAAGAGGCAGATAATATTAAGTTTCCGCCAGGCAAAAAAGTCAGGCTTCGGCTCGAAGAGTGGTGGTCTGCCATTGCTGACAAAGTGTTCTTCGGAGATGGCAACGATCTTCCTACAAACCGAAACCGTTCCAAACAGCCAAGCCTACCAATGGTCCCTGAGGAGCCTGAAGAAGTATGTGAGCCCACACGCTGGGAACTACTTGGGGATCGCGGTGAACAACAAGAAACCATGTTTGATTTTGGGGACGAACGTCAGCCCACTGACGACCCCTACAGGGGTGAAGAAGATTGAGGGGCAGAACGGAACATGGCATAACCTCAGCGTGGCCCTACCAGAAGCCACTTTGGTTGGACTGGACTTCGTGGACTCGGCCATGTTGACTACTTTAGCAAAGTCATCAGAAGCGTTGTTCGAGATGGAGATGACGGTATCAAAGCTGCTGAAGGCCAAATACTACATTCCGTTGGTCTATAGAAAAGAGGATTCCGACGTTGAGCCTTTGTTCAGCGGGAAGGGCACGGAAGAATGTGTCATGGTGGATAAGGACAACAAACCATTACCTGCAGACGCTACGGCCGTTCCAGTCCACATCTTGACTGCTGTAGTAACGGTGCCATTGTTGTAGATGGTGGCCACAAGCGCTCCGGTCAGACTTGCGTAAGTGCCAGATGTCGCAACAGGAGCCAATGCAGGTGTGCCACTGAGACTAGAATAAGTGCCGGTGGTAGCCACAGTGGCCAATGTTGGCTTGTTGAATATGTAATTCGCTGCACTCGTGCTTGTTTCTGTCCAATTGCTTTTTACCTGTGCTGCAGGTATGGTTGGTTGATTGCTCAGGTCAGTGTATTTTCCTGAGGTTGCGACCGTTGCTAGGGCGGGTTGTCCAGTCAGACTTGCGTAGGTACCAGCGGTGGCCACAGGTGCCAGAGATGGAGTATTCGTCAAGTCGGTATACTTGCCTGACGTGGCTACGGTAGCCAGTGTGGGCTGCCCTGTTAAACTAGCATACGTGCCAGCTGTTGCCACAGGCCACTAGCGCAAGCGCCGGAGCGTTTGTCGAGTCAGTGTATTTGCCTGACGTGGCTACGGTGGCTAAGTTGGGTTGTCCAGTCAGGCTCGCGTAAGTCCCCGCTATTGCCACAGGGGCAAGATTAGGTTGGCCTGTCAAAGATGAGTATGTTCCCGCTGTAGCAACCGGTGCAAGTGCAGGCAAGTTGTTAAGATCCCCGTAATTATTCGAAGTAGCTATTGTGCCTAAAACCGGAGCACCTATGACGTCACTGTATTTGCCGCTGTGGCCTATAGTGCTTATGACAGGCGTCCCGTACAGTGAAGCGTAAGTCCCAGCTGTCGCTACTGGTGCTAGAGCTGGAGCTCCAACTAGATCTGAATACAATCCGGAGTGTCCAACTGTGCTGAAGGCCGGTTGGCCTATCAGGTCAGAACACAAACCCGAATGGCCCACTGTACTGATTACCGGCTGGCCTAACAAGTCAGTGTAGTTCCCTGTGTGCCCAACTGTGCTTATGACTGGTTGACCTATCAGGTCAGAGTACAACCCAGAATGGCCTGCTGTGCTGATGAGCGGCAGGCTTAACAAGTCTGTGTATTCACCTGTAGAACTGACCGTTGACAAGGTTGGCTTGTACAAAATCCGCGTAACCCCACTGACAGCTGCCCAGTCAGCAGGCAATTGTGAGTAGCCTGACATGCTGACTCTTGTGTTGGCTAGATCAGGTGTGAAGCTACCGAACGAACTGTTGTAACTAGTGAGGTATGACCCTGCTGTTCCTATAGAAAACGACGAGGGAGCGTCACTGAAACCGTAATAGTTTCCCCCTAGACCGCTGCTGTAAGACGAACTGACGATAGACATACCTCACAGTACACACAGAAATTGTACAGAAACAACTTTTTCTGCAGCAGTGTTGTGGAGACTCTGCAGCTCGGTAGAAATGGCCAGTCACGATGTTAGCATCGATCCCCCAAGCCCTAGGGTGGGTAGCCCTATGAACCCCATCACCCCGGAAAAAGAAACACCTGCCAAAAAACAGCTGTCTAGTGCCCAAAAGGCTTCTCTCTCAATGGCCCGTGAAAAAGCACGGCAGAGCAAACTCGCAAAAACAGCAGCCAAAGCAGAGCAAGAAAAGAAATTCGCCGCCTTCCAAGCCGTGACGAAGCCTGCATCACCACCCAAGGACCAAGGCGACGAGTCCATGACAGAAAGCGAAAGCAGCCCCAGCCCCAGCCCAGTGAAGCAGCGGAAGGGTAAAAAGAGGCACGCGAAGAAGAGGAAGTATGTGCCAAGCAGTGACAGTGAAACCTCTGAGGGGGATGCAGATGACGTGAAGACTCGTGTGGCTGATCATGCTGCTTTGGCTAAGCAAGTGTATGAGAACAATTTGGCGCGTTACAAGAGTGACGTTGTCTACAAGTCACTTTTTCCCTATCTTCAAGGGGCATAATAAAGTGTAATTACATGTCCTCCACGTGCACATCCATACCCTCGCTGACCCTAGCAGTGATCTTAGGGATGTTCTCCCTAATCAGCTTAAGTGCATTGTCTAAATCAGCTTCTTTCATCTCGAATGGCAATCGTACGTAAGACATAAAGTTCAAGGGGTCGTGCACTTGAAAATGTAAGCTGTTCAGTTCCAAACACGCCTTGCTCATGTGTTTCATCGCCACGTAAGGGTCTGGAGGATAATCGAAATTGATGTAGAGGTTGAACAGCCCACGGTCATTCACCGAGCAACATGCAACTTGGTGAAGAACAGCTTGGTCTTGAAACAACAACCTCAACAAGTTCCCCATCTCCTTCGATAGGAGGTACGTGGTAGTCCTGCCCGCCACCATCTCCTGGAATGTCAACCCCCATGTGTTCATCGCAAATCTCACGTCGATACTCCGACTCATTCTTTAGCAGTCTGTCTCCTATCTCCTCTCTCTTCCTTTTCAGATAAAAATGGACGACAGTCAAGCTGTCTCTCAGCTCGCGAATCTCTGCGATGTTGATTCTGGCTGGTGCTGTCCAATTTTCCAGGAGAAAGTAATTGGCTAGGGTCTTGGCTGCCTGTTGTGCTGATCGGAAGGCGGGCGAGCTCATCTACTAGTACTCGGCTTGGTCTAGTTCTTGCTGCCACTCTTTCCTTCTGGCTTTTGTGTACTCGGTCACTATCGCAACAAGCTCCTCAATCCTTTCAATTCCGGCAAAATTCGGCTGTGTGAAATCTCGAAGAAACTCTGTCAATTGTTTGCTTGCCCAATGTGCCTTTTTACGAAGGCTCATTGGCTAGTTGAAGGTGATCTGGGACCAGCGACTCCTCTATTCTCGTCGACCTCGTTCTCTATCAGCCTCAGATACTTCTTGATTATGCACCGCTGGTCTGGGGTAATTGGGAGTCTGTAGATGTTCCTGTGGGTGATGGATAAATAATCGATGACAGCGTCTATGGATAAATCATCGATGACAGCGTCTGTGGGGAGAGGGAGTGGGGCCATCCAGCCCTCGAGATCCTGGTTGCTAGTATCAATGATTCCAAAGTACGCTTCAGATGGTGATGGGCTAACGTGGCTTCTTCTCTGTGATTTTCTCGTCTGAGTATTTCTGGATTCTGTCTAGGTCCTCTACAATGTCACTCAGATCAGAAACAGCCCAACCGTAGCTAGTGGTGGGCACGTAGTTAGGCATTCACTTGGTAAGTGGAAGTGAACAGACACAAGTTTATGAGTTCGAGAAGTGATCGAATCGCGGCTTTATCACTTGGAGATAGGGTATTGAGGGACGTCGTGTTTATTATCCCGTTCAGGGTCGCAACGATCTTGCATTGTTACTGCATTGTTACTGTGATCCCGGAAACTCAATTCCAATAGCAGAGCACTGATTTTGTCCAAGACTTCGAACACGTCGTCTTCGATCGCGTAGATGCCACGCGTGCTAAATTCGTTCAGTTGCTTAAGAGCTAGGTCAAGGTGTTTCAATAGGTTTTCGTTGGCGTTACCCATGAAATTGTAGAAATTACAGGGTTTTATCACGGTTTTGCAGACCTACAGTACTCTGTGCACAGAAAAAAGTAGAGTTATGTCACCATTAGTAAACTGTGACAGAATACAGATTATCCCTGCTGTGATTTCTGCAGTGTTCTGCCCTAGCTTCTGCAGCATCTGGCATAGATCACTGTAAAGTCAGGCCTAGATGATCTATGGATCAGCCCTAGATGACTGTAGCTTCTGCCTCACATCCCTGTAGGGTCTGCATGCAGAAGAAGAATAGTCTGTGCACAGAGTTTTGTAGGTCTAGGGCTGCAGAAGAAGGTTCTAGAAAAATGTAGGTTTTGATAGAGTTGAGTCATGATCTGCAGATTATTAGTCATAATCCAGGGATCTCACCCCCGGTCCCAGCTGTACATGCATGGGAAGCCATTGCACGACACAGCGCAGTGACAGCATGGGTGCATGATGAGCATGTGTGATGCAGGTCCTGACAGAAGGTCTGGAGGGGTACTCTGTCTCAGAGCATGAAAGGCTACAGCAGAGGGAAGAGTTGCAGCAGAGTGGGCGGCACAGGGTGGAAAGCCTGGTGCAGCAAGCCGCTGACACAGCACTCAGCCGCATGAAAGACAGGTTCACCCCTCTTCTTCTCCAAAGCAACTGCCATACCACCAGTATCCTGTGTGTATGTCTGCCTGCCCACCTCGCATACACTTGTGTCAGGAAGGACATGTCTGCATTGAAGTACAATCCCCGGCAAAGTGAGGTAATGCCATTATGCACCACAATCAAGAAGTTCAGCATGCGTCACAGACTTTGCTGAGGGTGTAACAGCTGGATTCTTGCAAACAGTGACTAAACACTAGATGAACAGCTGCAGGGGATGTGAAGCTGTGTGTCGCAAATGCTCACAGTGCAGATCTACATCTGTGAGCTATACTGAAGCAACAGTGCGTGGGTATCAAACCAACAGGTGGTGTGGGTGCAGGTTCAATGATGTGTTTGCCAGGGATGAGCAGCACATGCCTCGCAACTGGAGCCCTAGCGCAAACATCCCAGCCATAGCGCAGCAAGCACGCCAGTCTGCAGCCCGGCTGTTGGCACTGCTTGCTGTCATTCGCCTGCACTCTGTCAAGGTATGCGTGCTGTTCATGAAGACTGGGCTTTGAGCTGTGCAAAAGCTATGCTTTGACTTGATCTGTGGCCATGCCAGACATGTGTTCTGGGTTTGCAAAGGCTGACCAAATGTGCGTGAGATATCATTGACTTGGGTCTGTAGCTGGAAACAGGTGCTGTCTGACAGGTTTCAGGCTCAAACATGTGCATTCGATCTGCAAGCACCTTTCTACTGCTTTGGCTCAACAAGCATGACAAGAGGCACAGTTCAACATGCACGCTCCCAACCCCAAATGTGAATCATGCACTCTTCTGGTGCAAGGTACTGCAAACAAGGCGTAACAGTGCTCTTTCACACCTGTCAAAAGCAAAGCTCTGAACCTGTGCAACGTTGCTCACAGAGTGGTCAAGACAAGTCAGAGCACATTCTTCAAGCCTGGCTGCAGACATCACGCCTGTGTGGCATGATGACAAATCAGGGCCAGCCAGAGCACTGAGAGAGGCACATCCTTCCTGTGCAATAACTGGCAGCTTCTTGTCCCAACTGCATTGGCTGCCTGTAGGGCGCTGAGGACAAGGTGGAGCGTGCGCTGCTGAGTCTGGCAGCTGACAGGAGGCCGGTGCAGGGCAGTGGGGAGGATGACAGGACCAGCCACGGCGCTGAGTGGGACACCTTGGCCGCGCCCCAGTGGCCAGGCGTGCCTGAGAAGGCCATGCTGCTCAGCCCCAGCCGGTGTCGAGCCCTGTGGCGCCAGTTCACATCAGACACCAACTTCATGGTGCAGCAGGTAGCCTTCTACTGCATCACTTGTTCCGACCTCACCATCCACAAGGTGGCCTTCTGCTGCATCAATTGGCCAATCTACCGGCGTGTCTTGAGAACCACGTGATGCTGCTGGCTTGTGCACTGCAGCCTTGCATGTGCATGAATGGCTTGACTGCAACATGCAGCAGCAAAGAAAGCACTGACGACTGTGTAATCCTGAGCGCACGGATATCTGTGACTGTTCATGACCAGCTGCCATCAAGACCGGCCGCAAGTGTGTCAATGGGTAAACAGTCAATCCGCGTGTCAGTGCACATTCAGGAGCTTTGATACAGGACTGGCAGTAGTCAAGCTGGCTATGCAAGCCATCAATGCCCACAAAGCAAGCACAGCCAATAATCAACTGTCATTCCTGTCATGCTCTCCCCATCATCATTGACCTCAAACAATCAGGCACAATGAAGCAATCCATCGAAAAAAGCAGGCACGGTCGATGTTTCTCAGACCCTTAAAACATCCATGAAGGTTTTTTTTAGAATTTGCACAGAAAACACAAACTATACAAGAAGGATGGCTGAACAGCTTAACAAGCAGTGAGTACTCAGTGGACACCCAGGGCAGATAGCACTGGGCTGCTGCCCTATCCTGACCATCCAGGTTGTCACTGACAACACTGGGCTTGACTGCAGCAGGCGGTACAGGTCGCTTGTTGGCTACGCAGGTGATGAACACCCAAGAAGAGAGCACACTAGGCAGCTAGCAACACGCTGCCTCCCCTGCATCACCCTTGTTGTCTGTATGCATGCATGACAAGCTGTGAAGATTCTGCAAGAAGCAACGAGGATAGGATGTCAGTGAGCGCATTGGCGTGCTATCATCCATTGATGCTGGCACTGAGCACGCGTGATTGGTGTTGCAGGCAGTCAACACACAGGAGGCCAACAAGGCAGCTAGCAACCGGCTGCCTCCCCTGTGGGCAATGGTGGCCATGGTGCTGTTGGGCTGGAATGAGGCCATGTCCATCCTCACCAGCCCTCTCAAGCTGGTACGGCTCCTGTCAGGCAACATGAGACAACAGTCGCTTGGTGACCTGTGACCTGTGTCAAAGTGTGTTAGTGCACACAGCCAGTGCAGATCTGGCTCCTTCAGAACTGCATGATACCATTCAGCAGATTTGCAATTGTGAGCTAAATTGTGAGGTGAGCAAGTCAGTTGTTGCAGCAAGTTTCTGGACATGATCAGCACACTATCCAGTGGGTAAGAGTACCTACTGGGTGGACTCGTTTCACACAGTGATGACTGTCAGCAGCCTATCTGTGTAGCGCATTTTGGAGCCTTGCTAGCAAGCTACCATGTGCTGCTCAGCCTGGGCTGTTCAAGTCTAGCATGTCCCAATTCCTGTTAGCTGCAGAAGCTTCAGCAGCTGCTTGCCAAAGCTCAGGCACCGCATTGATCTCACTAGACAGTAACATTCTGCCACATGCAAAGGGCAAGGGTGTAGGGGAACACAGCTGTCAATTCAAGGAAAATCATATCTGGCTGCACCTGCGGCTGTCAACAGCACTTTCTGACTGGCGTCGCTTTGAAATGGTGCATTTTGCTACCTGCAACGAGGAGACTCGCAAAGAAACACCGTGCACAAATGGAATATCATCAGGCATGCCTGACGAACTTGACCTGGACCAATTTACATGGCAACAGTCCCGTGACGTTTTGTCTCGACAAACTGCTGCGCAGTTGCTCCTTGTGGTGGGCCTGCTGTTTGCCAAGACCGTGTATCAGGAGCTGGAAGTGGACACAGAGATGCAGCATGGCCTGCTGCCGGGCTGCTTGGCCCTTGCTGCCAAATTTGTGCCCACCATGAAGCAGGTCAGACGGAGTTGTGCTGCATACATTCCTCCATACCTTCGCTCATTCTTTTATTGGTGTTTGAGCTAACTGCTTCCGTGATACCTTCACGTGTTCATTCACAGGTGTTCCAGCTAATTGATTAGGTACCTGTGAGTGTGCCTGATTCGTACCTCTGCTACACGCTGTTTGCCGACAGAGTTATCCTTGCACTCAAACATGTGCACAGTCTGTAGTCAGCTGTCTGCAACTGCCAGCTCAGACCACATCACATCGACAGCCAGTCAACAGCCAGCATTGTTGTCATGATCAGGACGTGCTTGCAGCTGTAGTGACGCAAACTCAAGGCTGACATGTCTGAGCAAAGACTTGGCCAAAGGATGTCTGCATGTCTTGCAAGAGTGAGACATCATGTGACAAGTATGAGCTCTGACGCTGAAGGTGACATTGTGACCGCAGGTGGCTCGCAGAACTGGTGAGCAGTGCATGAGTTTTGTTCACGACCCCAACCAGCTGCGTGAGACGGTCCAGCACCAGGTAGAAGCTGTTGTGCACCAGGCTGATGGTCTACTGCACAGTCCCAGGAAAAGTACCAGGTACAGTCAAATACTGCTGCACCATCAGCTGTCTACATATGTCATGGCAAGTTGTCCAGATTCTTTGTGCCAATGTCCTGCATCAGGGTGTTGAAGGCTGAGTCACGTGTCGTCACAGCATCAGATAGTCAGCAGGTCTGATGTGTGAATTGCTGTTGTGATGGAAGTCACTGACTTGTGTACCTGACAGGTTGCTTTCTTTGTGCAGGGATATTCAAATGACAAGTGTGAAGTCAGGCACCTTGGACTCATCATCATCAAACAACCTTAGGCATAGAGAAACCAGTAGCCAACAGAGCAATCTAGACGCCAGTGCGCCTCATGCAGACACAAGTACATTGTCAGACAGCTTCAAATCCAAGTGAAACTACGCTGTGTGTGGTATTATATCTGCTGTGACACAACTGTCAAAATTATTGAGTGCTTCGTACTGTGGCTTGCGCTGTCGAAGATCATAGCTTTTTTAAGGTCACAGCAGTATCATCACACATGGCTGCCGAAGCTGCTGCCACTGCAGGGCAATGCTCACGCCTGAAGCTAATTGGAGCTTACAGCTTCTGAGCACTGCATTGAGACGCTTATGCATCATGCCTCATGAGAGTCTTTCCTCTATTCAAGTGAGAAACGCCTCCAACATCAGGGTGGATTTGGGCCACATTGATCCACATCTGTGTGATCATTAAGGGCGAGAATCGACATCACTAGTGATGCTGTACATGAAATTCAGGTGCAGTCAGAATCAGCAGGGTCTAAAAGCAGTAGTTCCCTGCAAGTGGGCTGAACATAATGCCACTTGATCTTTTTAGGAGAAGCGTGCTGAGACATAGCAAAATTCATGTCACCACAGAGCTTCACATTGTGCACTGGACTTCTTATTCCAGTCTGAATGCCACATGCAAGCTTGCATGTGGCTGAGCTTTTTGCACAAGGCAACAGTTGCAATGTGTCATCTCTCATCCTGTGATGCCAGGAAGAGAGCCCTTTTCAGCAAAGACCAAGGCAGCCACAACTATTCCTGCAGCAGTAACAATCATGGTTTACACATCAGCTAGTGTGCTATTTATGCCTCAGGAGTTATGCTGGATCAGTACTGCAGGCAGTGTAGGTGCATGACACCCACCTGCTACCAATGATAAGTATGAGAATCCCTCAACAGCACCCAAAAGACTGCCTGGCAACCCTGATCCTGTTTTGACCTTGGTGTATATTGACCAACCCACAACGCCAACTATGACAAGGTAACTGATGCCCTCTGTAGCCCCATAGATTCCACCAGGCCCAGGCGGCAAGCCTTCCCCTGTTGTCTTCAAAAAGTATTCAGACACCAAAACTACAGGGTTTGCCACCAGCCCTGCACATAATCAGAGTCTAATCTGACTTGTTTCACCATCAAAAGACAAGCACACTGCTTTGCAGACGCAGCTCGCCCGTGAGCATCGACGGACCTGCTGCCACCACTGCTTTCGTCAAGGTGCTGTCTGGCTCAGCTGTGGCTTGCGTTGTTACTGCTGCACGATGGTTGCGCCGTCTGCAAGGCAACATGGAGGGGCCTGCATTGACAATGCATTTATGCGTGTGCGCTTCATGCGCGTCTGTGCTTCAGCGCGCTTCGTTCAAGGCAGTGATTGGTTGACCAGTCCGATCCGAAAACCAGCCCGCACACGGCATTGTGTCACCTGAGCCGAAAGCTCCTCGCAGCTTGTGAGCACTAGGAATGATCGTTGCGGTGCAGCAGTTAGCCTGGCTGATCGAGAGGCCTGCCATACTCAATCAAGTGCTTGTGCCAAATAGAGGGACGCTGAAGCAGAAGAAAACTTGCTAGTATGGCTGATTTCAAGCAGTGCCTATCGCTTGACGGCGTGAATGCTGCGGAGCTTGCGGAATGATCGTTGACCTCTTGCTGCAGAGTTCTGCGGTCAGAGGGGCATATTGCGAGGGAGCGAAGAGTGCAGTGAGATGAGTCATTCAGCTTCCTGATGAGCAACGTCTGATCTGATGAGGAAGGGTGCGAGGAAACGCGAGCGTAAAAGCTTCGTAAAGAACTTGCTCTGAAGTGATGACCGACTTCAGTGCTTAGCAATATTTGGACGTAGGCGGACTGGGTCTCGCATGCGACCCACTCGACTCCTTTGAAGATCTCTGTGCGGAGCTTGATACCGGAGCGACGACAGCTGCGGTCACTGTCGGGTCGCATGCCATCAACGCGAACCTTGACACACCTTGCGATTTTGGATCCGCTGCTGCTGTTGACATCGCGCCCGCTGCGACGCCTGCACCTCGCAAGAAAAAGCAGAGAAATTTAGTCAACGCGAGAAATGCGCAGAAAAGGCAGAGAGAGGCAGAAGGCATGTGTCGTTGAATAACTATGCAGTCACTTTCAATCGTGCAGGCGCTTGCAAATTGACCCGGCAAGCTCCTATGTTGCTTTCGATCAGGTGCAGTCAGAAAGCATCCTTGGGCAACTTTCGGACACCACTGCAGAGCTGCGTGAGCTGAAGTTTCGACAGCAGCAGTTGGAAGCCAGAAATGTGCTTCTTGAGAAAGTTGCTGAACTCAACATTGTGCAGCAAAGCGGGGACTGGGGGGTGGGGTGCTCTTCTGAGTGCACTCTGCTGTTTTGCATCCTTGTGCAGCAGTGGTCACTTGCAGCGTCAATGGAAATTTGTACATCAAATTACTCGGTGAATTATTGCTTGTTCAAAGCACACATAGCTGCACTGACAGTGTTGCACAGCCTTACCTCAGGCTGCAAAGAATGTGGTCATGACACACATCTCACAGCTGTTTCTTGGGATCCAATTTTGATGTCATGTACAGGAGCAACAAGCAGTGCTGGACTTTGCCTGTGCCCATACACAGCCAACAGAGCAAGGGCATGCTCTCACCCTCACCATTTGGGGCCAGGCCGAATGCACATCTGCCCGGAATGTCAGCAACATGTCCATCCCTGAGATCACATCCCTATGGACGGTGAGCCCGCCCGTTTCTCAAGCCAAAACCAATGCAACCAGTTAAGCAGTATGTTGTTGAGAGATACTGTCAATGCACTTCTCTTGCTTGCAGCAATGTGTAGCTGCACACAGTGCTGCACCTCCGTGCACTGTTGTGTATGCAGCATCGTGACTGCTAAGCCGCTTAAGCTTGTGCTTGGTTTGACCATGGCAACTTGCAGCTAAGCTGCATCATTTGTTTACACTTGCATTGAGATTCATGCATTGTCGTATGTTGCCAGCAGCTGCAGCAAACATGCAGTCTTTGCCACTTGCAACCTTATTGTTCGCATAGTGTTCAAGCCATGTATGTCCAGGAGTATGTGCGAAGGCTAAGCACCTTGCTACTAGGCCTCCAGGGAGACCCACAAGCCCCTGACAGGCCCTGTTTGGATACATGGGTAGCCGAAGCCAGAGCCTTGATCTGCTGCATCAGAGCTTACAACCCAGAAGCTAAAGGCTAGAGACCTCCAGTCTGAACAGCAGCATGTCTGTTGAGCGGGACTTGAGCACATCTTTCTGTTCTCAGCAGCTGGTGAGTCAAAAAGCTTCACAATCACTGCTTTGTGTGCAATATCTGCCTGCACATCTATGCCTTCTTGCATGGCACCAAAGAAATGGACCGATGAAGTCTCTGTAGAAAAGCCATCATGTCTTTGTTTGCTCGCAGCACGCTGTTTGCCAAACTGTCTGGAAAAAATTATAACATCAGTGTATATGCACATATCAACAGCATTGTGCATGCTGTATCATATGCAGGACTTGATGATGTTGTCAGAGGGCCAAGTCCAGGATCTGCTGTACCTCTACCACCTTGAAAATGCACGTGTAGCTCAGCTGAAAGCACAGCGTGAGGCAGCTGTGAACAAACTGATAGGCAACAGCCACAGTGCAGATGCTATCCTAAAGCAACATCCTAGTGACAGCATCATTGTGTCCAATGATGTGGCTGACCAATTGCGCAAGATTGGCTTGGCTCAATACAAGCTCAGAGGCATTGTATATGATACCTTCTTTCACGGGGTATGGCTTTCCTTTGCAGCATGATTGTTGCTGGTCAATATCTGCACAAGTTTGGTGTCTTGCTTGCACTGAATGTGAAGCTGCAGTTGGTACTAACGTCACAATTGCAACTCCGTGTCCGTCAGGCTGCATGCTATGCAGATACGCCATTGCTGTGTTGATTGCAACCATCATGCCTGTGCTGATGTCCTTTCAAGCACAGGACAGGAAACATTTACATACTCTGCCTTCCAGGTGTTGACAAGCATGCAGAGTGCCATGGCAATTGTGCACTCCTACCCACTCCTCATGCATCCCGAGCCTCTGCTTGAAGCACTCGCACAGCAATATGGACAGGCCACAATATCAGGTGTTGCCCCAGAGCCCCACATGCAAGATGCAGAGATAGATGCTGCATGGGCCTTGCTGGCAGCATACGCTGTTAAAGTCTGCTCTGCTGACTTTTTTGACTACATACCTCTTTTGAGTTTTGACCCTTCTCACAGTCCTGTGATGATTGATGCTCCTACCACATCTCAGAGTCAACTTGCAACACCAAGCCAGAATTCTGCTCAGCCTCAGCCTCAGCCTCAGCCTCAGACTCAGCCTAACCCCCCTAGTCAGGGTTTCAATATCTCTTCAGCTCAGAGCCTAATTTCAAGTCAACGTGTGACTGTCAGCACTGCTTCACCATTCGGCAATCAAACACGTGAAGAACAGCAAATGCCATGTGAGCAGTTTGAAGTCGATGCTCCTGCTAGTCTCAGTCAGCTGCTTGATTCCACAATATTGCCCTTTGAGGCTTCCTCATTCAATCAGCTGTTGGGACACAAGGCAGGCCCCAGTGCCCGTCGTGGCTTTGACCATGAGGTGTTGCACCCATTGAGCTTGTACCCTTGGCAGGGAAAGATCAGAGGCCAGTCAGATGAAATCATTGTCAGAGAGGCACTAATGTCACGCATGGCCAAGCCCTGAAGTATTTTGCTGATGCTATGTTCTGCATTGGTCTTAGGACAAAGCAGCTTTATAAGTGTAGAATCCGCACTACCCACATCGTCTATCCAAGGTTCACTTGACATTCTCCTGGAGCTGAAGCAGCAATGCCACTGCGTGGATTGACGTTGCAAGCAGTATCAACATTAGTGATGAATATGTGTACACTTGGCGTTGGCATGGCTTTGTTGCCTTTTGTGTATCTGTCAATCTGCATGACTTCCATAATATGCATGTTGTGTATAGCTGAAAAGGACATGGTCAATCTGGAACAGTCACCATCTCATTATTAGAAGCCTGCAAGAATATTCATTGCAACTGGGCTGCATATATTTGGATGTATGCTCATGTCAAAATTTTCACAATAGATCCTAATCGCCACTTCTTGCAAGAAAAAGCATTGTGCTGCATCTTGTTTTGGGACAGAAACAGTAGTGAAAGCTAGGCATGCAGAAGACTTGATCACTTACAGTAACCAGTCAAGTCCATCACCAGTCAAGCACCTGCCTACCAGCTTCACACAAGTCACCCAATATAATGATGATGATTTTGTTGCTGTTGTTGATAGTGTTGAGACCTTCCAACAAGTGACAAGATGCTAACTTCTCTTGTCTGAAAGTATGCAGCCTTCGATGATCATGCAAAGAGTGTTGTACTCTGCTAATATAGGTATAAAACTGCTTCATCCTGCGACGGACCTACATGCTTTGTGCCTAAGCTCGTGGCCGGCAGCACTTCTATCAGTTTGACCTAAGCTCAGCCTCAGATCTCGTTACAGCTGACAGCCTACAATATGTCAGCACACAGCCAGCCCCTGTTGTAATACAATACTTCGACATGCATATAAATCTCCTACATGCCTGCCAGCATATTTTGAATTGACACTTTCGTACGTACACACTGATCCCGACGGTTTACCGAGCTTTGCTGACAAGTGCATTTTCGGGAATTGGTCATCGGAGTCATACCACTAAGAAAAAAGAGTGCTGTAGAACGTGGCCATTTTCTAAATGCCACTAGGGTGGCAGAACATGACAGAAGGGCGGTTGGGGGACGCGTAGGGCGTCGCAATTAGTTTCAACTTCCAGAGGAGCTCTAGTTCGATGCAGAACGCGTTCGCCATGCTGATGATCATCAAAATCGGTGACTGGGAACGCGATCTCTGCGCAGCCTCTCTGCAGCAGTCTTGGCCGTACTCCCCAAGGCCTGAGGCTGCTGCGACGAAGTGTCGACCTATCTGAGTACAGACTGACTGAGATAGGCCGAGTGCGCTCAGGCATGCAGTGGCCGTAAGATGCACGCCATCAAGCGACAAAGGAACATATCCGCCAAGGCCCTTACAGCTCTCTCCATTATCCTGGTCCTGGCCGTTTTTCGGCATATATCAAGAGCAAACAGCTTCGTGAGCACCGATGGCGAGGACAGCAGCTCCCAAGAGCTCGGCGGTAGACGCAGTCTCTTTTTCCGACCGTATCATCACGCTGCTCCTGTCAAGCGCTGCATCTCGAGAGTCAGCACCTTACCACCCACAGTACCCATAGAGGAAGGTGCAGTGGGAGACATCAAGAGAATCACTGCCGACTGGGAGCACATTTCAGCCTATGTACAAAGTTGCGATTTCCAGTCCAAGCAAAACATAAGCAACGTAGCGTCCAAAACAAGGGGCATTGTCATACCCAGTGCTGGCCATGCTATGTTTGCACACACATGGGTTGTGGTGACCATTCTACGGGAGACACTGGGTTGCTCTCTTCCCATTGAGATTGTATACAATGGCAAAGAAGAGCTTGATGTTGATCTTGCAGAACGACTCAAGGTGTGTACCACTTCATGTTGTGCATGGTTGGCCACGCAAACGACCATGTTTGCACCATTGATGCTCATGGTATAAGGACTCACATTTACACCAATAGCACAGCTGATATGTGCTTTGTCACATGATGCTGTCTGTTAGGACAAGGTGCTACATGCAGCTGCATGGCTGGTGACATTCTTGCAGATGAATAAGCCTTCTGCTGTCTGCAGATGATGAGTGATGTCACACTGGTGGATGCCAGTCTAATTACTCTGCCATCACATCACAGACCCATGAATTGGACACAAGTCTTTGGGCAGGCCAAGTATGTTCATGCCACAGGCTACAGCTTCAAAGCTTATGTGCTTGCCTTTGTGACCAAGTTTGATGAGGTGCTGGTCTTGGACTCAGACAATCTGCCATTGCAAAATCCAGAAGCCCTGTTTGAGTCACCTCAGTACCTTAAAAAGGGCAGCAGCTTTTGGCCTGATTGGTGGCAGAGGTCCAGAACACAGCAGATTCCATTCTTTCTGGATGTTGACCCCTTTGCATATAACACCTTTGGGCTGCAAGCACCTTGGGAAGTCAGCGATCACCCCATGACTGCCACTGAAAGTGGTACAATGATGCTTGACAGGTCAGTCAGCAGCCTCTGAATACACAGCATGTTGTTTGTGATGCATGCCACGCCGCATAACAAGGTCATCAATAGGACTGGAGTGCAGGAGCACTTTGCATGTGACCAGACAGCACACACAATGCATGCAAACTCTGGCATCACGCATGACTTGAACTTCGTGCTCGTGCATGCAAGATGCATTGTCTCAGTTTACGGGGGATTATGAGCTGTCACTTAGCCATAGGCTGCAGTCTTACTGACCTACTGTCATTAGCAAGCCTGTGAGGCTCAAGCGCTTTGTCGAAGGAGTGTTGTTGTCGCTCATGCTGACTTAGCCAAATACAATGCCTTGCTCCTTTGCCAACAACATGATGTCAGTAGCACATTGAATGCTGTGACCTTTTGGAACGACAGGAGGCGGCATGCTGATGTGATGGAGTTCATTTGGCTGCTGAACTCACATCCCGAGGTGACATTTGCATGGATGCATGGCGACAAGGACACTTACCGGTTAGCATTCCACTTGGCCAACAAGAGCTCAGACTTTGCTCAGGTATGCTACAAAACTTGCCTTCGGTAATCCGCAAAATCAGTCGTCAAGACGACTGTAGTTTGATCTTGATTTGATGCACGGCAATCATGTGTCAGGTACTTTTGCGCCTCAACGTCACCTTCGTTTGTGCCAACTGCTGGCGCTGTTTGAACTCAGGTGGCATGACATAACAGCAACCATGGCAGGTCTGTATAGCGTTTTGTACACTACTCGGCTGTGCCTATTCAAGTCAACACAGGACACATGATGGCACTGCATAATGAAAACAATCACAGCATTGCATGTGCATCACAATGACGGCACTGCATAAGGAAATCAATCACAGCATTGCATCTTTGTCAGCAGCATGCTTTAGGTATCTAATGAGCCTACATCGCACATCTGATTAGGTTTGTTCACAATGCAGGTGCCCACACCACCTGGGCAAGCTCTTGATGCGCACCCTGGCAATGTAAGTTCACTCCACCAAAGTCTCGTTTGCATTGCCTGCCTGCTTTGCTGTGTATGCGCATGCAACATAGAGAAAAGGCAACATCAGAACATGCTTGCAATACCCCATACAATGGGCAGCTGCTGTTGCTACAGATGGAGCATATGACACATTTTGTGCACACACGGTGACTATCTCTGCATGCACAGTAAATGTGTTAGTCAAGCCTCAATTGGATGCATTAAGAAACACTGGACAGTCGACCAAAATGTCATCAAACATAAAGCTGACGCCGAGCAGCCCCCGACAGCATTGCGTGTCGCATGGCATTTACACACTTGCATGCAGCTGTTGCCTCAGCTTTGGTTCGCATATGATGACTGATGTCTCGAGCACTGTGCTGAAACATACCCATCCTTGACAGATGGCATTGGCTCAGAGTACTTGCGCTTCAGGAGGTCATCCATGCTGTTGCTAAGCTTGTGGGCATCTTGTGACCTGCAGATGCCCTTTTATCGGCACACTGGTATGGTTCAGCACGATTGGAACGGCGTAATGGCCTTTCTACATAGGACATCCACAGCCAAGTTCAACCCAGATCAGCAGAAATGGCGGCATCTGGATTACGTCACGTCGCCCTTGACTCATCGGCAAGCTGAGATTGTAGTGAACAATGGTGATGGCTGGCAGTTGGGACAGCTGAACATGGAGTTTGAGAAGTACTGTTGTGGGTTAACAGACTTTGAGGCGTACAAGCTGGCAGCAGTGCGAGAAGAGTTTCTGCAGTCTCAGACTGGGTGCAGCATTCATGAATGTAACATACCTCAGACTGGAGATGGTTTACCTGTCATGGCTTTCCCTCCAGAGATTGCGTTTGCCCAAACCAATGCAACAGAGGTGATCCATCAGATGGATGAGCTTTATGCCGTCATGCAACAGGCCAAGAGACGCAGGTAGTTCTGTCAAGAAGCTGAGTGTCACACAGCAAACAAACGAGGCAAGCACTGAGTCATACTATTCCAGTATATGTTTTGGTAGACATTCATGTGTTTTCATGCTATTGTACATGTCTAGGCAATTTGTTTCAGTCTGCAGATGTTTATCAGCAGTTGCTTGTTTCATGCTTGCTTTGCAAAGCTTAATCTGCATTACTTTTTACCAACACCTGTTTGTATGGTGGTGAAGTTCCACAGTGTGCAGTACTGCCATACCTCCTTGTGTTGGTCAAACAAGTATGCTCTGTACACTCTTTTTGTTTGTGTGTCAGAGCATGTGCAACCTTTCAGCTGTTTCTGATCCTGTACCAGGCAGATACAGCTGAAAGAGATGTATGTCAAGTCCTGCTTGCTGCTGAGGCACAATTTGTTAATGTACAATGATCCTGGATTGCAAAGGCAGCCAGATTGACTTTTGGGACTTGCATGTACCGCCCCTGCCCCATGCCCCTATCTTTTGTGTCGACATTCAGGTCCGAGTTCATGGACATGCACTGCACTTCGTCAAGACACGTTGTCAATGGCTGCCACTTGTTACAGCTTGTAGATGCTAGCTTAACCGCTTGAAGGACATAGTAATGTCAATATTGACAAAATGCCATGCATCTGGCTCATGTCAGCAGTGCTTCCGCTGCATTCATGAAGCCCTGCCTCATTTGCCACCTGCAAGTGCTTTGTGTGTTGTCCACAAGTTAAGCGACATTACCGGAAACAACACTGGTGGTGTGCCACTGTCTTGAAGCAGCATCTGTTATACATCCACAAATTCTCTTCTCAGCAGCAATGGCCTGGGCAGTGCTAGCTAGTTTTTCCTATTCAAAGACTCCTTGTTGAAGGCAAACTCAGATCTCAAGCGCTGGGCCCATGTTTGAGAGGAGCTGGAGCCCTGAATGCCTTTCAGGATGGCTTCTAACTGACGATAAGAGGGCTTGGTCGCCTGCATCCATGCACCATGCATTGGTACCTCATACACAAGCAGTTAGTGCGTAAACAAAGCAAGATCCATTAAAGGACATACTGGGAGCACTGGGTGCATAAGATCAAGACATCCTGGGCCATGCTTCTGAACATGTTGAATCAAATGCACACAGTGCTCAAAGGCTGCCACATTCAATTAGCAGAGTATCAGGCAACGCGTTTGATAGGCAAAGAGTCTGGACAGCTCCCAGATTCAAGTTAAGCAAGGCAAGCATATGCTCATGCTTGCCACATGCTGATATGCTCCTCAGCAGTTGCCAGGACTATGTGGGACAGCATGCCTGGTGACAACTGAAGCCATACCCAACACATAATGCACACACACTGACGACTCTCATGTAACATCTCCACAAGCAGACCTAGCCAGGAGTGTTGACAAAGCAATAAGTCACGAGGCAATACCTGTGAGTGTATGAACTCGTCACCACCTCTGGCTTTGATCAGGTGGACTTGCCAGGGATCAGGATATGAGCGCAGCACCCTGCATGCACGTGATCGTGATTGCATGGCAATGGTCAATACACTGAAGTGCTTGACTAGCCTGTGTGTGATGCACTCTTCGCATCACATAACCAATGCTGCTGGACGTGGATAGCAGCTCAATGCTGAAGACATTGCGAGCACCAGCAGTTGGTCTGCACAGCTGGCCTCAGCAATGGTAACCTTGAGCATGCCACATGAGACTGGTTTGCATGTAGGAGGGTCACCGTTCAGAAATGAGAGGGGCACAAATGTTTGTCTGCAAAGCTTACAGTATTTCATCTCCAGAGATGCGCTGCTGCCTGAGGTAGTACACGTCTTGAAAGGCACCCAGAAACTTCTCACAGTCCCTCCGCTTTGCTCCAAAACCGAAGTCAGATATGACTTGACCCGGTTGCCATTGTGGGTTGATCAGCAACGCTAGCTTGCCTTCGTCTGCATCCACTCCTGCTGCTTGTGTGGCCTGCCACACACCATCATTTTGAGCACTCAGGAACAGTTTGATGATGCTAGCCTGCTGGTACATCACTCTGAGTATTGACCTTACTTACATGCACACAGTATGTCAGCAAGGAGGAGGGCGCTGAGGGCCAACTGCTCAGATATGCACTTGTCAAGCTGGCAAAGACTGTGGTAACGCATTGCAGTGTACGCATCATGTGGTAAGCTTTCATGGCCATCAAAACTACATGCATCATCATTCCCACCCCACGCTCAGTGCATGCAAAAAATTAAGTCCATGTGCATATACATGTTGAACATGACAAGAGAGACAGCACAACTGGATGCCGAGAGTAGTTGCCAGGAGAGTGAAGATCAACTGTCAGCTACCCGAGGCAAGGTTTCTGGTGTAGGAAAGACATCAGCAACCAGCTTGTCCCCCAGCCAGGCCCCAACAGCATCCCCCTGATCCCAAATGCTGGCTTGCAAAGGGCCCTGCAGCTCTGGCGTGCCTTTCAGGCCCTGCAAGATGCTTTCGACCATTGGCAGAACTGCCTTGAACTGCTGCCGCACCCCACCTGGCCTGCAGAAATTGATCTTTTGATACATGAAATCTGTCAGTACGTGCGTACTTTGGTCAGTCAAGTCAACATCTTCAGCAACACACATTCTTGCTCAGGGCTATCTCTGAAAGTAGTTTGCATGCATGCATGCAGTGAACATGCATATGATTGAATACATTTCATGTGGCCAAAAGACATTGCAAGAACATGCCGACGATAGAGGCCTACCAGTCATCTATATCTGTGGCACCTATCAAAGGCAAAAGCAACTCCAGCTGTTGACGCCGCACTCCAGCTTTGAAAGCACGTTGGCAAGCTGCTAATGCTTGCTGTGCAACTGAGTCAGCATCTTGCGGTATTCGATGTGTCGGCTGCCTAAAACACCAAGCAGTCTGATCATGCAAGATCAGTTCATGAGCAGAGGCTCAGCGAAAAGCGCTGCTCACTCAAGCTCAGTGTCTGCTTGCGTTGACTGCACGGTAGAGTGTCTCTTCCGCGGAATGAATCGACATAATGTCCGAGGAGGATGTCCAAGAAACGCAAAGGAGGTGTGCAGGGCTTTATAGTTAGGTATCGCCGGACGCACTGGTCGCTCTAACGCATGCATCCGAGCTATCTCACAAGCTTGTGTGTGTGTTGCAAGAGCTTGCCAGGCAGTCAAGGACTATCGTTGAATACAGCAGTGCAGGTGCTGGTAATCCACACAACGCCTTCTCTCGTGCAAGTGATCAGTGCTCGCTTGGACACAGAACGAAACGCCTGCAGACTTGAATTATTGCTTGACAACTTCAGTATGTGTAAAATGCATGCATTCTTATACTTTTAATACCAGCAATGTTTCTAGCAAAACTGTGAACATGCTGCAAAATCATGAAATGCATGTGCTTGTGGCGCATCTATTGCAACAATCAAGCGGTTGACTCACACGACGATTTTCGAAATCGCTTGCTGGAAGGCTCGACAGGTCGCGCACCCTCGACCGAGTTGTGACGTTCCAACCTACGTAGCTCACTATCACTAGCTAGTCGTTCAAGTCGCGCCGGCTGTGCTAATCCCCTTTTAGGCCCTCTTCCTAGTGCCGCATTGGCCACCTGCACATACTCAAGGCCTCTGGGCCTAAGCACCGGCACCGACATGGCACGCAGAATCGTGCCCGAGCTGATCTCTCCCTCCCAGGCGGTTGCTGTACAGCCTGCTTTCGAGTCTGTGGCGGAACAGCCGTTGAACTTGAGGTTCGACTTGAAAGAGCAAGCTGAGCTAGCGAAGACTATGCTGGAGCCGGGACGCAAAATTTTTGTCGACGTCTCTCAAGACAGTAAAGTCAATTGGCGCAAAGTACGTATCAGTTGCTGCTGCAAAGCAGCCATTGCACTTGTTGATTGGCAGTCCGTTGAAGGCGTGACATTTGTAGTTGCAGAAGGCTGCTGGGGTTCAGAAAGCAAAGCCACAACACAAGACAGCGCCAGCACTATCTATGCCTACTGACAAGGCCCAGCCATTTCAGGTGACATCAAACAAGCTATATGCTGTGGCGTGTCTGTATACCACATTCAGTGCATGCATCATTACTGGCATTGAGGGTGACACACTGTGCAAGCTGAACTGGGCAATGTCAATCATTATAAAAATGATGTGGGTCCTGACACAGGTCCCTGTGGGAAGAGGTGGTGGCAGCAACATATTTGCCTCTGTTGTAGAGCGTCTTGAGGCTGGCCTAGCGGTAAAGTCAGGCCCAACGTACAAGCATATAGCTGTGGCACATGTATCAGTTGTGGTTGTGCAGATTAAATATTGTATGTCTGGCCGATGTCCACACAACAGTAAGCTGCTCGTTTTGCTCTCCGCAACACTTATGGAATGACTCATATGTGATCCCACCATAACCTTCATCATGAGGCAGCATCACCCTACCTTGGCTTGATATGGCTAGAGTACATGATCTTCACCAGAATGAACATTGAATTTGTCCCACCATTGCCACAGATGCCACATGAGCCAGACAGCGATGATTCAGCCTCAGAGCCCGATGAGCGTCCTGCAAATCCACACTCTGAATCAGTGAGTATGCATCATAAGTCAGCTTGGTCACTTCAGCATTCGTTGTCAATCTACACTGTTATATGCATGGTGTTTAAATTTTAAAGTGCTTAAATTTGAACCTGAACTGTTAAACAAAATTCCTGAAGCATGTTTCAATCTTCACTTGCTATGCATAACACAATGCCTAACCTAGCTTTTTGTGGGACTGCTTGATGCCTGGTGACACATGTTTGTATGTTACGCATGTCCTAGAGTGTGTCTCTGTTGCAAATGCAATCATATCGGAGATCTAGGGAAAAAGGTGTCAGTAGGTGTATTCAAGTATAACATTTGCTGCAGGAGGGTGACAGTGAAGGTGGCAACAATGAGTTTGCAGAATACGATGATGAATTCATTGATGACTCAGAATTTCACGAATACTATGGTGGGGACTGGCACAAACCAAAGCATTCTGGGTTTTTCATCAATCAGGTACTGTCTCAGCATCCGTGAAAACTTGACCAGACGCAATATGAGGCCCATGGAACCCTGCTATGACATGCAATGCTACGTTGACACCATTGTGCACCATGAAAATAATGCATCAAATTTCCAGGTTGTCTTGAGTGTGTGTCACAGTAAGCCCTCTTCCTGCGCACAGCTCAGCGGTGCACATTCATGAACCAAGTACACACTCTGCCCTTGTGAGCAATCTGCTGTCTGCAGGGCGAAATAGAGAAGACAGATGAACTCCTGATGAGTGATGAGCCTGGACCGGAGCCCAGGAAGCGGAGAACAAAGCCCAAGCAAAGCAAACCAGGCTCTCCTTCCAAGTCTCCTGTCAAACCAGGTAGGCTGCTGTTCTGGCCCTGCATGTTGTCATCACTGCCGCTGGTCTTGCATGCCCTGCACAAGCAACTGACTCATGCCACAGCAGTCCTTGTGACGCATGCCATCGGTGCACTGTTTGCATCGTTAGACAGCAACATCCAGGCAAGCCGGGTTGTGTGATGTGGCAGGGGCAGTAAGACAGGTGATGGGCAAGGATGGGAACATGAAACAAGTCAGGAGGAGGAAGCTGAATCCAGATGGCACAGCTGTGGTCAGGAAGGTAAGCAGGCGCCTGCTTTGCCTCTTACCTTGCCATGGTTCATGGATTCAAATTGTAGACAAATTCTCTCGATCCTTTCTCCATAACAGCCAAAGTATTCTGTCTTCCTGCTGCTGTGTGTCAACTCATTGATTACCACCAACTGTGCCTGGGCCTAAATGTATTGCAGACCCACATGGCATGCACAAAAACTGGAACATATTGTGGCAGCCTAGTCTGGAGTAAGCAATGGCTCTTGGCATAGAGCAATGGTGGACAGGTCAAACATTCAAGCAGTGACTGGATGACTGCAGACCAAGGTAACCGGTGAGGCAACAGCTGGGGCAAAGCCTCCAAAGCCTGCCATTCGCCCAGCCAGTGCTGGTCCAGCAGCTGCAGCAGCAACTGCTGCAACAGTGGCAGCAGGTGCAACAGAGGGCCATGCGAACAATATTGCAGGCCTCATCTCACCTGCTGCTGCTTTGGGCAGCAATCCTGACCATGCTCAACCTGCTGAAGCACCTCAGCAGCATGTGGCGCTTACACCAGAGGAGGACAAGATCCCCCTGGCCATGATGGCGGGGGTCACCCCTGCTAAGCCTCCCAGGGTATGGACGTGTGTGCTTGATTGCCTTGCTGGTGTGCTGCGTACTGCATGATTGGTGTGCCAGCTTGCTGTGCAAAGACAGGCGAAGTTGTGAACCGTGATTCAACTTGATTTGAGTCACACTTCACGATGGCCATACAGCATATGACATTGGCATATTGGGCATCACTGCATGTCATGATGGAGCATGCTCTGCGGCTGGTGTCACTTTATCAAGTCAGCTTTGACATTGAGGCCGGAACTGTAATGCTGGTTCCCTCTATGGATGCCTTTCATGACATCCTGCTCACATCTGTGCTTATTGCTCTTTTGCTAATCCTGCTTCTGCTATGACTGTCACAGGCTCTGACTGAGTCTCTGCCTGCAAGCCCTGTAGCTGGAGTTGCCCCCCAACCCCCTGCCCAAGCCAGGACCCCCCAAACAGGCAAGAAGCGCTCCAGAGAAGGCGCAGAAGGTAGAGTGTCCAGCTATTACCTACATTGCTACTAGCCCTTGTAGGCTACATTGCTGCTGCCCTCTGCAGGGCAATTAGCTCACATGATATGCCTCAATGCCAGTCGGTGGTGCCTAATTTTGGCAGAGAACACTGCACTCACCTGAGTCCCTTGAATGACAGGATGCATTGCATTATTTCAATCATCAGCAGATGCACATAGCTACAGCTGCGTACAGCTCTACACTTTGATTCGTTTCATGTTACCAATTCTGTTCGTCCTGCCATGTCCTAACCTGGTTCCAGATTCTTCTCATACCAAACACCAGTCATTGAGGTCGACGCACACGTGTGTGTCGTGCTAGGCTCATATGCAACATATTACATAACATTGCAGGCATTGGAGGCTATGTGATTCCAAGTGATGTCAGAAGCCTGCTAGATCAGCTCAAAGATCTGGCTGAAAGCCTCGGCTTGCCTAAGGAGGAAGGCGCTGAAGAAGCTGCCACCCAACCTGGTGAGGAGAAGCTTCAGAAGAAGTTGCCTCCTCAGCTAAACCCTCTACTGGCCAAACTAGCTAGGGCTGCGGCCAGGGAGAATGAAAAATCCCCTGGTAAGCCAACTTTCAGATTCACAATAACCCTTCTGACAAAAGCCATATGTGCACAACAATGGCTACAATCAATCATCACGCAGGCTGCAGGGTACTTTCAACATGGCCAGGCTCACAATGACGGGTGTTCACACAGCAACTGCAGTGCACTAGCCATCACAGCCTACAGCTTCCTGCCATCCTGGACAGAAGCCCAGCTTTGTGGCATACAAGACAGCAGCATGTTTTTGGTGGAATCAGTTCAGCGGCGCTGCACCATTTACGCAGCCTCCAGGTGTCAGCACTCAGGGCAACATGGTAATTTGCCTTGTGAACTCATATACAGGAAGCAGCACATCAGAATGGCTGTGCATCGCAGGTGCTCGCACTACAATTGCCAACGCAGCTTACAGCTTTCTGCACCCCTGGACTCAGAAGGGCAACATGGCTGTGCGCCTCAAGAAGCTGCATGAATCAGCGCAAGCCCGTTACGAAAAGTCTAGAGATGGGCTAGTCACTTCTGTTGCTCAGCAACAGCCTGTGTTGACAGGTGAGCTGCCCCAGCACTTCAAGCAGTGTAACACACATGTGATTCATGGTCAAGAGAGCTGTGGCTGCGAAGTTGCTGTTTAACTTGGTTGTCAACACCACTTGTGTGGCAGCAAGCTAGATTGTTGCTCATGGCCGGCCGTCAGTCATTGCCACTTGCAGAGGATTGCAGTGCCAGTTTTATTGTCCTGTTACAGCAAGTGTGCACAGAAGCATATGAATGTACAGAGGTCAACTGCTTGATGGTCAACTGCTTGATGCCCAAGCACAGATTGCTCTTACATTGCCTTTCCCCCTTATCAAGTCTCAGGGGTTGGCTGCTTGGGGCATCTTACCTCAGTGTTTTCCTCTGCTGATTTGTTATCTCGAATAAGACAGCAACGCCAGTGGTGTCGTGCAGGTGATACAGCACCCAGCTTAGTCGGCTCAGATGACGACTTTGCCGCCTTGCCAGCCTCCTCCCAGCAGCCAGCAGCAGGCGCAGGCACTGCGGCAGCTGGCAGCAGCAGCCTGGCATGGAACAAGATGCAGGAGTTTGCGCTGCATGAGTATGTGACAGCAGTTTTAGAGCTGCAAGGGGGGCGAGATGACAACCCAAGGCTATGGGAGGATGTCGCAGCCAGTCCTGTTTTGTGGGGACCCAACAAAGTGACGCCTGCAGAGCTAAAGGAAGTGTATCTCAGGGTGAGTGGCAACCTGATCTTACTGCTGCTCATGGTTTCCTGCATGCATCTTCTGAGTGTCACAGGCAGTGGCGTCACACAGCAGAGTAATGCTTCCTCGTCTGCATCTCACCTGTATTTGCTCAGCAAGCACATGACCTTGCAGACTTTTACACTTACAAGAGCTGCAGTTGCCATAGGCTCCTGAGCGCTGGATGTCACATTATCCCAGCATGCTTGTTGCAGCAAGCCACATGACAGGTGACATATCATGGGATCAGAGCACGTCACTGTACGCTGCAGACTAAGCCGATGTATTCCCAGCCAGACGGGGAAGGTCAGCCCAAGAAGAGACCTCGCAAGGCTCGGCCTCTGTCTGGCAATGTGGACACCATCAGAGCCTCCGGCACCCTTGGTGAGGCTTTTCATTGTGTGCATTTTGCCTGCAGATGTCCTGCTGATCTCCCCATGTTCACAGGCAGGTTCTGCACTCCTCATCTCATCTTGGAATATGGTGATGCTACATTTCTTTGCAAGGCTCTCTGATAGGAATGCAGCCGGCCACAAGCCCCAGCATGAAGCACGTGTATCTGACTATCCAGTGTATAAGCAAGCCAAGCTATGCAAATGTGCGCAGGCTTGTAGCAGTCGTCTGGCGCCCACACTGCAAATGTGTTATGACAGGTGTCACTTGTGTGCAGTCCGTGGTGAGAAGTGCCATTACAGTATTAGCAGTGTAGCCTCGAATGTGTGCTGTGTCTTATTATTTCTAGGTGCCACAGCCAACCTAATGCTCAACCAATTGGTCAAAGGTGTCCTGCTTTTGTCTGCAATTGCTTGTCTAGAATTTGTGATTTAAGGGATCAGGGTTAGCACATAACTGCTTGGTTGCAGACGAAGCACTGGGAAAGAAGTTCCTGGCTCCGGAGCCACCCAAAAGCCAGCCCCCCTCAGAATCCACCAGCCCATCCCCCCCGAAACCGTCAGCTCCCCCTGCCCAGCCCAGCACTGCCCCTGGCCCTCCTACAGAAGCCCTGCAGCTGCCTCAAGCCCAAGCTGCAGGTCAACTGGCAAGTTCTCAGCCAGGAGCGTTGCTACCAGAGCAGCGGCCACAGCTTTGGCCCATCAGTGGCAATGCCTTGGCTTCTATCCCTCAGCATCCAGGTGTGCTTCTACATTTCGCCACAAGACCCCTTTATATGCTGGGCGTGCCCTCCTCCTCCACGCATACAGCAAGCTCTGATGGCATCTTTTGCTGCTTGCAAATCTTAAGAGCGCTTTCCAGAGGACGGCTTGCTGTCTGGACTCAAAAGTTTGCCATGGACTAATGTTGCTTGAAACTTATGCTACTGTACTTGGCCTACTGTTGTCCCTCTGTCAAGCAGCAGCAGCAGTATGTATGGGGGCTGCAGCTAGAGACTTGAAACGTGTTCATGTTGGAGACCAATGCAAGCTCCACTGATGCCTTGACCCCCTTACTCCTTGCTGTTGCCTAGTTTGCCGGCTACGTGCTGTGCAACTCAGCGTGAACAATCTGGACGAATTCTACTCGGAGTGAGAGAAGCAAGCAGCGTGGTCAGCATAGCTCCTGGCCTCAAAGTCAAAGCTCATAATTGCTGACCACACACTGTGAGCGCACCTCAATCGGCCTCAGCTGAATATGCTCCAGGCTAAGACTGACTAGCTTAATTGCATACAGGACAGGAATCCATGCCGGGTGAGGGACTGGCAGCTCCTTCTGGAGCCCACCCTGCTGGGGCCCTTCAAGCACAGGCAGCTCCTCTTATTGCACAGCCTTCTGACAGCCTCAGCCAACAGGCCCATCCTAGTCAAGGTGAATGTCCTTTACTTGTATACTGGACTGATGCTGCGGTGTTTCTAGTTTCGCTTCTGACCCACTGTGCAAGCACTCTCAAAGTGTATCACAGGGGCTGCGGCTTGCTTCTGTTTGCCTTTATCTGGTCTCTGGTGTTGAAGCAGACAGCTTGGTACAAGGGACTTCACGCCAGAGATGTGTGCAAGAGCTTAAGGCCGGTGTGCAGGTGAGGCAGAAGCCACACCCACTGCTCCTAGCAAGGAGGAGTTCCTGCAGTTTGGGGTGGACCATGGGGGGGACCGGGAGCTCCTGTCCCGGGGCCTCTATGCCTGCAGGGAGGGTACCATCAAAGAGATCACTTACAAGGTATCTGCTGTCATACTGCATGCTGTGTCCAGCTTGCCTGCACATCCTGTTCAAGATTGCAATGTGCTTGCCAGTGCACCCTCGGCAAGCAAACTCGTCGCAAACCAGCTCAACCATGGATCCATGTTGAGCGAAAGCGCACAGCGACCAGGACTTGTGGTTGAGGACGCAGGAACAAATGGCAAGCAAGCCAGAGCACTGCCACAGACTGTATCCACTGTGCAAGGACGCTCACTCATTCACCCAATATACCTCTCCTGCTCACCCAGTGAATGACTATCTCAGTGATTGAATCACTCACTCATCTGGGTATGGCTAAGTGAACATTCACTCACAGCATCACTTGCTTTGCTCACTCACTCATACCTGCACTCACTGACCCTTGCACTCACTCACTCACTCATGTGTTCACTGGTGTGTGCACCAGATGCTGTAGCTGGCTGATACATTTATTGTCAAGCACTTGCATACATGCTCAGTGTGCACACATACAATGCAGGTGCTATTACATGCTGGTGCGTCATACTCAGCTTGGTGTGGTGGTGACAGACGTGTTGGTACATGGATAATATACAAAACCATCTCTACGGTTGCCGGCAATATGTTACAAGCTGCTGAGGCCTATGCCCTACCACGTTTAGGGGCATCAGGTTGCCCGGGCAGTGTCCTTGACTCAGCTTGCACATGTCATACTTGTCATACTCAGCTTGCACATGTGCAATGCAGGTGCTGTTGCATGCTGGGCCAGCAGGATCGAAAGTCTCCAAAGTGGTAGAAGCAGCGAAGGCCATGGGCCTGGTGGCTTCAGACTGGGTGTCCAACAAGAACAGCCGCAGCAGCCAGATCAGCAACGCCATACGCAACACTGACATGTTCACGCATGTTGGGGATCACAGATACGCCATTGCGGGCTTTCCTGGGGTGCAACATGTCCCTTTGAAGCCCCAGCAAGGTACCCCCCCTCC
>JAABUP010002852.1_pt1 | contig 32092 bp, 40 predicted proteins | sample 5559201 | NCBI WGS metagenome assembly JAABUP01 (sample SAMN10711887, study PRJNA513373) | rock metagenome | isolation source: Antarctica rocks | place: Antarctica
CCCTCTTCCCCCTCCCCCCCCCCCCCCCCGCCTCCCCCCCCCCCCGCCCCCCCCCCCCCCCCCCCCCCCCCCCCCCCCCCCACAGATGGTGTCAACCCTACAGTGGAACAACAGGGGCAGAACTTGTCTACTTGTAGTAGATCGGGGCCAGACGTTACGTTACCTATAGTAAAACTCGTCTTTCATGCTGACACAGGTCCGGAGGAAGCGAATAGCTGCAATGACCAGCCACTTCTCTCGGCAGTGTATAGGCTTCATCAGCTTGGGCATCAGCCGCCGTTTCAGGATGTAGCTCTTGATCCTGCATCACCCGAGTCATCAGGAGGTACATAAAGGGCACCTCAGGACCAAAGGGCATCATAAAAGGCATCAATTGCCACATGAAGCAACCCAGAAGGCATCCATGAAGGGTGCCTCAACGGACAGGAGGCATGCAGGAGGGCGACTGCAAATCGGCAGCCATGAAAAGGCTTTAAAGACATGGGTATTGGCTGCTTTCCTGGTGCAGCTTCTGCTTCTGTAGCACTAAGCTAGATGCAAGGCAAGGAAATCTGCAGGAGGCACTTGTAAAGGCACACTCAAAGACAGACGGCCAACTGCAAACATATGCAAGCATGAAGTCATTACATTTATGGTAGTGTTACCTACGCACCCTAGTACTAAGTGGTAGAAAATCATCCAGGCTTCTGCCTTGCCAACACAAAGGCACTCACACCAACAGCCTTACCGGTGTGGGCCTTTGTTAGTGTGTGCAGAATTCAGCTGTTGATTTGATGCTGCCAGACACGGCAACAAACCCAGGTTTGCAAGCCAGACTGGACGAGTGTGATCTGAAGAACAAGCCAAAGGGCAGTGTCCCAACACAAAGGCAGATCACAGGACAGGCTCTGCAGGGACAAGCAAAGGGCAAGCCAGAGGGGCCACGCCCACACCAAAAGGCAAGCCAGAGGGGCCACGCCCACACCAAAAGGCAAGCTGGAAGGGGTCAGTTACCTGTAGCCGTGATGCTGTACACAGAAGCACAGCAAGTCCAGGACCATGCCCATGGTGTTGGTGCCTATGTGCGTGGCCTTGGCTTCTGCCTGCTTCTCCTGCAGCTCTTGCTGCTGCTGCTCACTGCTGGGGCCCAGCCCTGCCCCTTCCCCCTTCACTGCAGCCTGCATGAGCCCCCAATTCTACCCATCAGCCTTCCCCACAGCACAGGAAAGTGTGCAAACACATATGTGAGCAGCAAATTGCATACATTGTCTATATGCATGACACGCTGATAACATACATATTCATGTACATACTCTGCACTGTGGGCAGGCTTTTTTGTAGTTCTTGCTGCTGCTGCCGCCTGCCCAGCCCTACTCCCTCCTTTCACAGCAGTGCACAGCCAGACAGACTGACCCATTGATCGTAGCCCAAGCAGTGTGCCTTCACATGCAGAGTTCAGCTGCTAATGAGCACCTGCAACTCTGCAACATTACAGTGGCTCACTTGTGTTTATTGAACAGCAGCCATCCCCCAACTGGTCCACAGACAGCAGCTGACAGCTTGCCTGTTCTTGGTTCTGAAAGGGGTTTGTGCAGAGTTATTCATGCAGTCAATCAGGGGCTGGGTGTGTCTCGTGTGCCAACAGATACTTACGACCAACTCTTGTCAGTCAAGCATCTGGGAGCAACTTCCAAATGGTCTTTAGACAGCAACCTGAAAGCACACCTGCTCTTGCCGTCTGAAGGGTTTTGTGCAACAATGTCTACAGGTTTCATCAGGCCCTGGGTATGTCGTAGCCTACAGACAGCAGCTGAAAGCACACCTGCTCTTGCCGTCTGAAGGCAACCAGCTGCTCCTGGCTGTGCTGCTGGTTCTGCTCAGCCCCTTCTATCAGCAGGTTGATGAGCTCCCCGACATACTTGTCGTAGAAGAGCTCTAGGAAGGGGTCCTTCTCCGGGGACTGGTCCATGGAGTCTGGGTCCAGCAGCATGCGCACTATGTCTACCACCTGCCCTTGCAGACCCTGATCAGGTCCAAACTCTAGCACCCTGCACATGATAACACTAATCACAACAATAATGACAACAACAATAGTGACAACTGGTACATGATGGGAAGAGTAATGACAATGCTAAGCTAACGCGCCTTACCTAACAGGCATCAGGTGCCCTGCACATGCGATGCAGAACTTGGCATTAATTGAAAAATGTTCTTATTAAGGTTGTTAAATCCTTTTTTTGTGCCAAACTGGTCGAATTAAAAACAATGGCAAAAAAAAGATCAGTGATTGTGAGCCCCTCAAATGCCTGACACCAGCTGCAGAGACCAGGCTGCTATTTCCCATTGGTCAGCAAGGCCTTAGGGTTTAGGGCCTAGGGTTTAGAGCTTGTACAATATAGGTCCACAGGATTGATGGCACTGATGGTGTGCTGAGCTTTCGATCAAACGCCAGAATGCAACACTTGTAGCAAATTCTGCCTGTGCTACACCGGTTTCTAGACAGCTGTCACGATGGGGGTGTGCAAACAAGGCCGAGCATGCAGAAAGCCACAAGTCAGGAGACAAGCCACGACATGAGCTAAATTCACAGGACACCAGGTTTGCGCCGACCAGGGAAGTCTATTTTGACAGTCAGAATGAACATGTTTGGCATACGCAGAAGTACCTGACTAGCAGGTGGAACAGCTCGTGGTCTTTCTGACTGCGCATGAAGTGCCGCAGGGGGGCGGGGTCGTGCTGGATGGCAGAGAGCATGACGTCCGTGCCGCGTAGCTGCAGGCCGGGACTGCCGTGCTTGAGCACTCTGGTCAGCACCTGTGAGCACAAGCTACTGTTCAAGTCTCAACATCTGACGCTGAAACAGTCATCCAAGAGGTATAGAAATCTGCATTGACCACTCTGTATAGCACCTCTGAGCAAAAGGCTGTTGATCAAGTCTGAACATGTGACACTAGAGAGTTGGTGCGCAATCAGAATGAAGTCAGATTGTCTTTGGTGATGGCCAAGAGTGCTGTTTTTGACCACTCTGATTAGCACCTGTCAGCAAAAGCCTATTGATTGAATCTGCAGGTCTGACACAAACAGTTGTTCGGAAGTCAGAGGGAGGTCATCGGATTGCCTGTGGTGATGGCCGGGGCTACTGTACTTGGACATGCTGCTCAGCAGAGGCTACTGATCAAGTCTGAATATTTGGTACCATGCAATTGTCAGGAAGTCAGAACGAGATCATCAGGTTGTCTGTGGTGATGGCAAAGACTGCTGCACTTGATCACTCTGGTCAGCACCTGTCAGCAAAAGGCTACTAACCAAAACTGAGTTCTTGGTACTACACATTTGTCAGGAAGTCAGAACAAGATCATCGGATTGCCTTTGGTGATGGCCAGAACAGCTGTACTTGATCACGCTGATCAGCACCTGTCAGCAGCAACATCTGGATACCTCATGTGGAAACAATCGTGTTTTGAGTCAGAATCAACTCACCAGGGGTGGTTTTGAGATGGCCAGGGTTGCGGCGCTTGATCACTCGTGTGCATATGCATTTGATGAAATCAGATTCATTGTGGTGAAGATTCTTGGTTATATCAGCAGGCTACAGACAAGCGCCTTTGTGGGAGGAAGCAAGACTAAAGTTGCACCTGTTGAGCTGACGCTGACAAACTGTCTCATACTTGTTACACATCAGCACTGTCCAGTAGCAGAAGGCTCGTCTTGTCAGGTTCCATCAAAAAAGCCCTTTTGCCTTGGACATACATCAACACATTGTAGAGCCACAGACCATGACACCAGCACACTTGCAAAGCGTGTGATACCTGTTGCACATCAATAGTGTCTAACAGCATTAGGCTCGTCTTGTCAGCTTCCAGTGCACAAGCCTCTTGCTGAAGACGACAGCAACACATTGTACACAGCCAGCAGACTACACTACCAGCACCATTGCAGATAGGCATGCAAACGTGAATCTCTTGTTCAGGCCTAGAAAGGGCTGTACCTCAAACAGTCCCAGGTTGACAAGCTGCCCCAGCAAGTCTGCCTTGTTGGCAGGGGAGGTATGCCTTGCCAGGCCACACAGCTCTTGCAGGAACTTGACCAAATCATTCCACCCTTCTGCCTGCACAGTCAGCAAGACGTATCAGTAGGCCTTACAGGGATGCACAAGACAGGCTGCTCCGGAGACAAGACTTGTCCTGCATGTACCTAGCTCATCATGAGCTGGAAAGCGTTATAATTGTAATTATCACACTTATTATTATTATCACACTTATTATTATTAGTCAAAAAGACATGGCTCGTGGCTTCACTGCCACTGCCCATGCAACAGGGAGCTGATCAGGACTGTATGTACCTTGACCCGAGGTGAAGACATATGTTGAATCAGCAAGATGAAAGCGCAGATCAGCAGATGAATATTGGGATGTATGCATGAGGGCGCAGGCAACTGCAGCATGTCCGTGCATGCCTGCATACCCGCAAGTGACGGCGCAACGCAGCAACCCCGTACCATACCTGTTTAGGCTTCAGCATTGAACTATATAGACTTACACCGTAGCCTATGATTGAGCATTTTTGCTGCTTTGTGCATGAGCACAAACACAGTGTGACATGCCTAAACCTGGGTGCAACGCAGTCATTGAAAGTGCTGTATGGTTGCTGGGCTCTATAAGCTGTCACACAGTGTTTAGGGCCTTCAGCAGCAGCAGCACTCTCGTTGGTTCTGAGCAGCTGCTAGATGGCGTGCCATACATGGAGTGCAGAGAGCCCAACAGGACTGCTGCTGCTGAAGCCCCACAAAACAACATGATAGCTGACAGACAACAGCTGTAGATATGCTGAGTCGGACCTCATCTGTGCTGTACACAGTCACATCGATAGCTCAGTTGCCGCTCACAGCACAGCAGTTGCACACACGGAAATGCCACATACCACTGGTGGTGTTTGTGCCTATAACGCATTTCGTCCACCTGGCTGCCCTAGGTCTTGTTTCAATGATGTTGCACTACATGACTGTCAACATTGTAATATCAGTAGGCCTTACAGGGATACACAAGACAGGCTGCTCTGGAGAGACAAAACTTGTCCTGCACATACCTAGCTCATGATGAGCCGGAAAGCAATTACATCATGATCAATATTGTGTGAAAAGTTCTTGAACCAAGTGTGTTTGAGGCAGCCAAGGCAGCTTTACCTTGGGCGGGGTGGTTCTAAGCTTCTTGAAAAGGTCAGGGAAGAAGGATGGATCATGCTGCAGCTTGGTCAGGATCTCCACATTGTTGAACAGCATGACGCTTTGAAGTGCAGCAAATGTCTGATCGTCCAGCACCTGAACATGACTCACAAACTTGCGCAAACAGAGGTTGTAGATCAAGCTAGGTTGAGGCTTGATGCGCGCCTCACAAAGTAAGTACTGCCATTAGGTAGGTAAATGCTAGGTAAATGCTGTACCTGCTGTGAATAACTAGGTACTCACTAAAAGTTTGATACTTGCTGGGCTAAAGCATGACCTTACTCTCTGCAACCCCTGGGTTTGTGTCTTCCCTGTTCGTGATGTGACAGACCAAACACAGATGGTGAATAGCTCAGGTACTCTGCTAAAAGCAGCTAATGCCCTGCTGGGGAACAGCACCTAGAAGCAGGGAGCACAAGGAGCCACGACAAGCCTTGCGTAGGCAGCTTTGCAGGCGCCAAACAGGAGTCATCCATTGCTATGTGAGCGAGCAAGACATTGCGGATGCACTCTGTTTGCTGAATGGGAAGGAGACACTTGGCAAGCATAGATGCATTTAGTACTCTGGATGCCATGACCCTAGCAAGGAGCACATCATAGTCTGGCTGTGTCATGAGCAATAGAATAGACAAATTTCGGTATTTTAGGGGTCAGGGTGGGACCCACCCGAGGAAGGATGACGTCCTTGATGTAGCCCATGCGATATGTCTGATGAATGCGCTTCTTCACCTCTGCATTGGTGATGGGCACAACCTGAACGGCAAGCATACACAACGCTCTGCATCCGAGTCAAGGGTTTGAAGGGGATGCAACCAGACATGAGGGCTGCAACGCAAAGTGCGTAAGCTTGCAGGTCGTCATTGTTGTTGTCATTGTATCAGCTGTTCAACAGGCTGCATGGGGTGATATAAGCAAGCGTAGGCAACACGCAAATAGTCTTGTCCTCTGCAGAATTGATGGTGCCCAACAAAAGGCACCCATCTCTGTGCTGCCCATTTGCAGATGCCGACAAGCTTTGCGTCAGGATGGCTTGTGTCAATTTCTTGCAATCAGTCTGGATTCCGACCAGATGTCTGGCAACATTGCACATAGAAGATGCCGTGGCTTGTCTACACAAGCCGTGTGCCTCGCTGGCACATGGACAAGCTCGAGCAATGTACATCTCTTTTGCAGATATTGATGAGCAGCCTTTGCATGTGATGGTAAGCAGTGAAAGCAAGTTGCAAGGAATGACATGCCTCTTTGAAGATGACATGCTCCCGCAGGAAGGCCCTGTGGTTCTGCCTCACTGCCAGCTCTGGATCGTATTCCAGGGCTCCGACAACATCCATGACGTTCTCCTCTGACAGCAGCATCTCCAGCAGTTCTGCACTTGAACAAGGGCATCAGTATACATGCAGAAGCACATATGCAAAAGTGCCTCTCAAGCTTGGGCCCAATTCCTGAAAAATGAGCGGTTTATGGTTATAATGGAATCAACCTGGCAAAAGGTGATCTTTTCGGTGCCAGTGCTATAAATAGTGGTGCCAGTAAGGCTGCTGGTTGGTCAGGACAGCATGACTGTTTTGCAACAGCTTGTGGATCTACTTGCAGAGCTGTGTTTGCATACGAGCCGCATGGTGACCATCTGCACAAGTTGTCGATAAGCATGAGAGCACAACCAACAGGCCTCTGCAAGACCCAGCAGTGATGCAGCACGACGGACAATGTCTCAGGTTGTCAAGTTTGCAGAACACAGAAACTGTCAGCTCTGCATGATGCCCACACAGCCGCATCAGAAACATGTATTGCCCACAACAGGCAGCACATGCCAAAGCATGAGCTGCAGCGCGGTGTACTGACTGCATCCCAATGCCAGCATGCACTGTAATGACCACGTGCACTCGGAACGTGTTCAATGCTGATGACTACATCATAAGCTGTGCATGGTGCTACATGTCATCAGATAATGGCGATATTGCTTGAAGCAATGGTGTGTGGCTGATCTGTGGCAGATTCCAGTACTGGATTCAGGACGTGGAGACAGACGTTTCATGCTTTAATGCTTAGAGGCGCGGTGTGCGGCCGCTCTGGACATTCTGCTGTTGGCTCAGGAAACAAGGTTCAGGACGCATGCGGACAAGAACGCATGCATGTATGCTGTGACACTGAGGGTGAGGGCGCACGGTTGCTGTTGAGCATGATGACGCCCTTGAGGATGTAGTACAGCTGCTTCAAGCTGTCCTCGTCCTCCAAGTCATCGCATTGCTGCAGACATTGCATGGAGTCAGCAATGCCCAAGACGTACATCAGCCATTGTGTGCAGCAGTACAGTGCAGCTGTGTGCTTGGAGTCAGAATACAGGGATGTTCCTACAACATCTGCCGACAAGATCTATTGCTGCACACAATGCAGCAAAACCAGCTGTATGTTTTGCTGCATTGTGTGCAGCAATAGATCTTGTTGGCAGATGCTTGACATGGCTACTGCTTAGCACAATTTAGTGCTTTGCAACCACTGGCTCCTTATGATGCGCTGCTCAACTTGCAAGAAGAGGCTGTTGTGTGATAGTGCTGATATGCGTACACCATACAAGCTCATTTGAGGCCTGTACATGTCTGTCGCCAATTGTCCATGTTTATATATGACAAGCATACAGAGGCAAAGAGATGTCGCATGTAAGCAAGGGACGCAAGGGACAAGACAGCTGCAACAAAGACTGCACAGCATGTTGATGGCACTCACCCTGAAGACATCCAGCAGCTTGCGCACATACTCTGCGGTCATCTGGGGCGGCAGCATCTCTCTTGCTCTGGGCTCGCTAAGGACCTGCAGCACACACATCCAGCTGGCAATGGCAGAAGACAGCTTGCACAAACGCCACCCGCAAGATCACACCAACATGCCGGAGTGGGATGCCAATGCGTTGTTGAGAGGTTTCCAGAGGATGCTGTAGACTGCCAGGCAGTGTGATGCCAAGCAGTTTTTGGCTTTGCTGTGTGTCCTTGGCCCTTCAATGGCCCTTCAATGCTTCTACTGGCCCTAGGACGCACTGGGGTGTCAGGGCTGTAACGCTGTGGTGAAGGCATTGCTGCCCACATGCATTCTACTACCGCTGCTGCGCATGCAGAGGGCAACAACAAGTGTCCAGCACAATACGCATGCTGACGACGTTGGTTGGGTGAGCAATTAGGCGTGATCATGCTGTGTGTTGCTGCAAATGTCACTGCAGCAATGTTTCGTCCTTGAACTCCTTCTAAGCAAGTAAGCAAGCAAGCAATATGATAAAAAGACTGCAGCAGTGTTGGCAGCAGTCCACCTTGGCAATTTGAGCCAGGTTCTTGATCTCTGGTGCAGGCAGCTCCAGCCCAGGGACACCGTTGCCATTTTCCTCCATCCGGTCTGTAAGCAGGCAATGTAGCATTCGCAGAACATGGATCATCACATAGTCTGCTCCTTGATGTTACACTGGCTTTGATACATGTATGCTGATAATGCTGTATGCCTTGGTTGCAGGTCTGAGTACATGCAAGCATCTGGTGCATGTGTAACTTTTGCTATGTTCGCTGCAGCAAGCTAGATAGGTTACAGTAAGCTGATAACCTCTGGTGGACTCAGGGCTGCAATCTAGGCTGTGTTGAGGAAGATACTGATGGCAGACCAGCAAGCGCTCACCAACATATCTGCTGCAAGAAAATGGTTGCAAGAACAAGCTGAATCTCTTTCAGGCAAGGCTGCAGTGCCCTACTGTTGCACATATGCTTGCCACGAGTTGCAGAAGAATCTGCACAATGGCACATGCAGCACAACAAATGCCCCTTTTCCTGGCAAGCCTGTTCCAAGCATGCTGATGTGAGGTAGTGAAGCTGCCTGTCAGTATGTTGGTGCTGAGTGCTGATTTCGAGACAGTCAGATTGCAGGAAGATGGGCTTACCATCCATGCTGGTGGACACCTGCTGGTCAAACTCGTCCACCATGCCAGGGCGCTTCAAGAAGCCATTCTCGCCACCTACAGAACGTGCTGACTCTCTTCTCAGAAGCTTCATGCAGTGCAGTCGTGTTGTTCAGCTGATACAGCAGACACAGATTGCATGATCAAGCTGTCGAGCACGCATTGCGGTGTGTGTCAGCAACACTGCTTCTCTGATGCTACAATGAATGGAGCATGACATCAAATGACCAGTGCCAATGCAAGCACACAGATATGGAGAGACACATGCAGATGCTTGTTTCTAATTTGACAAGTAAAGGTGCAAAATGTTACCATTGCCATAATGTGCATCGGACCCATTGGCTTTGCCATAATTATGCCGCTGTACAGTCACGATCTGCTCCCTACAGTCACGAGCATCATCAACAACCCACATGTTGCTGGTGCGTGTGTGTATAATACTAGCAATCACAAGCCTGATGACTTCCCTTGACTGTCAGACTGAAGCTGCCATCTGATGTGTCAAAAGCTGCTGGAGATGTAAACATCACTATGCAAATGATTGGCCAGCAATGCAAGTCAAGAGGTGCAAACGGGCAGACAACATGGCCTTGCATGCATGCTCTATGATGTGTATCAGTGCTGCTGTCTTACCATACAGCGTCACAACCACCGGCTTCCTGAAAGCTCAGGGCTACATCTGTGCCTATCTCTGCATCTGACCATGTGATGATGGTTTCGTCTGCAAATGCAAGAGCGACAAATCTAAAGGCGGCTGCTGTGCCATTGAAGCATCTGTGGCTGCTAGCAGCACCGTGCATCACCTCCTTGACGTTGGTAGATATCTTGTGTCTGAATCTCGTGAATGAGCAGAGTCCGTGTGTCCTGTTCCTCAGAGATGACGACAAGGCCAGTTGTGTTGGATTGCTGCAAGACAGGCAGACACATTTCATTGGTCAACAGTGCTTTGTCTGGTCTAGCAAGCAAACAGTGTCAGACCCAATGTGAGCAGTTGAGGTACACAATCGAAAAGAGCAAATGACTTTTGAGGTAGGAGCTTTGTCACTAACCTCCATGTATTCTACGGATACTTGTCCTGTCCCTTTGTCATCCCACTGCCCTTCAGACGTGAGTCTATAGACTTTCACTCTCTGCATGTTGTGCGATCTTTGAACACCGACTGACACCAAGTCACGTTACCGACGCTGTGTCTCACGACCCATCATGCTGTGTAACTTTAGCCGGCAAGCATCTGACTACTGTTGCGCCTCAGTCAGCTGTACCCGCGACCCTCTTTGTGATCAGGTTTTCCGACAACAGCGGCACTGCAAAATCTTTCGTTTTTTGTGACAGGCAAGTGCAGCTAATGCGCCTACTATGCTAGCCTCTGCCATTCAGACACAGCGATGATGGTCAAGCTGCATGCTCCACATCAGTTGCAGCTGTTCTGCGGTTACAGACTCTTACAGTCAAGGAGCCTTGAAGAAGTTACGTTTTGAGCCTCCACAGTTTAGTATCATCTTCCGGCACAGGCGCAGGAAGGTAAATGTCGGGACCGTCAAGGCCCGAGTAAATGCAGTCTTCGAAGTTCGGTATTCCCGGCCACAGAGCATTTGACACCATCAACTGACATGTTGGCCGAATCATACGAAGAAAGATCTTGACCAGCTAAGCAAGCAGATGGTGCTACATCAATCGAGGCACTGCGTGATGCACAACTGAGCAGAATTTAGCTACCTAGCCAAGGTGTAGCCAAGGTCACCCCAAGCTGAGCATCAGATACTACAATGCTTGACCGGATGAACAATCACAAAAAAGCTCATCCCCGTTCCTGACTAGGGTTTCCTCTTGAAGCAGGCTTGTCAACAAAATTGCTAGTGTTGTAGACCTGTAGCAGGATACCAAGATATTCTTCCACGTCCTCTGAGTACCCACCACACACAAGGCTGCAGTGCCTGACACCATGCCGTTTTATGCACAAGCTCGTTTCAGCTTCCAGCAACTTGGCTGAGACGTCAGACCATTCCTCCTCAGTGCAATGGGCAAATGCCATTCCTTCTCTGAGACCCATAAATTGCCTGGCAAGGAATTGGGCTGTAACTGATGAGTACTCCATCTCCACACAACCGTTTTCCAGAGATATAATAGTTTTGCCTTCAAGATCCTTGTGCATGTCATATGCTTGGCGCATTTCAACATCAGGATCTGACTCAATACAACAGCTTGAGTGGATGTGAAGTTGTGCCAAAGACTGCCGGGCGCATTGATGTTCAGCTTGCTTCTGCAGGCAAACTGCTTCGAGCACAATCCTCTGAGAAAGATCTCTTGACATGTCACTGCCGTTCTGGATGCTTTTTGGTGCACGGCTCAAAATCCCTAAACAGCAGTGCAGACTTCAGCTGCAATGCAGAGCATGGCACACTTGCAATGCACCTGGATGTAGAACTTGTAAGAATTTCTCAAGCTGCGTTGCTTTCCTGGAGGCAGCCAACGGGGCGTTATTCCCTGACTTGGGCTGATCCAGACGAGCAGCTATGCTCAAGGCCCTCGACCGCCCCTCTTCAGACAAAAACTACGACAGCCAAGCCTCTGCATCGGATCACCGTTAACGCTGCGTGCAACCACCGGTGCTCTGAAAACTTGGCTGTGTCAACTAGGGGGTCCGACAAGTAGCAAGCTGAATGTTTAAAATTTGCTGGTTCCGGAGCAGCCCTTGTTTACTAGGGTTCGTCATGCGCATTGTCAAGTTCCGCATCATCTTGACCGTCACACGCAGTCGGTACCACCTCCTAGCTGTTGTTGATTCAGCGAATTGAATATTGGATGCAAACGCGCTTGCTACCTCTGCTTTGACCTACTTTCTGATCCGACCATCTGACAACTCGCAGCATGTCTAGCCGAAGGTGAGGCACTGCATGAGACAGCATTCAATAGAGTGGCATCACGTGTTGCAACTCAGTCTTTGTCTGCACATCAGCAACAGTACTTAACTTTGCTGCAGGAAGCGAAGTCCACAACCCAGCTCGAGCTCAAGCTCGAGCAGCGACTCTGGCACCAGTTCTGGCAGTGCCAGCTCTTCCTCATCTGACTCACGATCTTCAGCTTCACCACAAGCGGCAAACAGAAGGTGGTTGTCAGCCTGGACAAACTTGACGTTCTGACCAGCACAGTGGTAGATGCAGTGATGTGCGGCAAGCGTCAACGAATCCTGACACTGCAGGGAACATCAAAGAGGACCAGCCAAAAAACGACAGCGAAGCCCATCCCCACAGGCCGCAAAAGATGCAGCCCGCACTCGGGATGCATCACCAAGGGAGCAGCGTCTGTCGTCCAGGCACATTGCATCCGGCTCTGACAGGCAACAAACTTCACCTCAGCGTCCTCACAGGCGCGCACAGTCTCCTGCACAGCAGAGGGACCGCAGCGGCAGAGATATGAGCAGAGGGAATCAGTATGGGGACCAGAGGCGAGGCTCAAGGGCAGAATCACATCGTGAACCAGCTGAAAGCACCAGACACAGAGATAGGGAGCCCTCCAGTAGGGACAGGGAGCCCTCCATTAGGAACAGGGAACCCTCCAGTAGAGACAGGGCACCCTTCAGTAGGGACAGGGAACCCTCCAGTAGGGACAAGGACCCCTCTAGTAGGGACAGACAGTCACATCATGAGAGCAGAGATCAATCAGATGACAGGCACGCCAGACATGAGCATTACAGTGACAGGAATAGGGATGCAAATGGGGGCAACGATGCTACCAAGAGTGTCAGGTTGATTTGCACCATGCATGTTATGCTTTCAGCTGCATATGCACGCGGTCTATTATACATGTGATGCCATGCTGCAACCCACTGTGTTTCGTGACCTGGCTGTTCACATACCATATTGCTTGCCAGCAGTGTTGGTCTCTGACTTCATGCTCCTGCACCGGCTGGCAAAGCCCATGCAACTGTGCCATGCCCTTTGTGACCTCGACCCTGCTACTCAAGTGGCTCCACACCATCAGTGTGACAGTTTACATCACTCAGCTGCATTGTCGATGTACATATGCTGCAGCTGTTGTCTTGCATGAATGCATTGATTGATTCATTGAATGTGTGTCTTCCTGTAAGGTCAGGTACTGCAGTTGGATGTCACCAACACAACAGCCAGGCTACCTATTTGCAGCTGGCACTGAGTTGAAGTATGAGTCCCATGCAAGTTGTAACTTGCAAATGATTGGATGAAAGACGACCAAGCATTGTAGTCATGATGTGATGCAGGCGTCCTGCAAGGCAAGACCACCAGGGATCAGCAAGGGATCAGGCTGCCCTGCCTCCCCCTCCCACTCAGCCCTTTGAACGTCAGCCAGAGGGCAGCAGCAAAGGGCAAGGGGCCGCAGGCAATGGGAACCCTGGAAGGCAGAACCGATGGGCAAAGAATGATGATGCTGGCCCTGAGCAGTGGGGCAAGCCTGGCAACCGTAAGACCTTGTCATCCTGATGAACGTGTGTGATTTGCCACTGTACTGAGTGTGCTGTATGCTGGCTTGCAGAGCTTGAATGCAAGCCACAGCATGAGGCAGATGCTGTCCCGTTCAACAATCAGCAGAAATAGACATTGCAAGAACAGCTGGGCTAGTGCAAAGGTGGCTGTCAAATGTCTTGATCTGCAACAACACAAGCACAGCTCCATTGTCAGAGGGTTGAGCAAGGCGGAGCCTAAAACCAAATCTGGATTTTGTCTGACAAGCTGCAGGTGCCCACCAAAAGCTGTCCCAAACCCTTGTCTGTATTCATCAAGTCTTGCATTTGAGTGCAGAGCCTGCTTGAATGAAGGGTAAACAGGACAAGCCAGAGCCTGAAGCCAACTACGCACTGTCTGGCGAGTTGGTAGCAGACGCTTGCACGGGGTTGAGGGATGTGTGCTGGTGCTTTTAGTAACCGGCATTGGTCAAGCTGTGTTTACTAAGCTCACTGTTGTATGTAGAGCCAGGTGGCAAGCAAGGAAGCAAGGACAAATTCAGAGCCTTGAGCCAATCCTATCTTGGCCCTGTCTGACAAATTGGCAGCAGAGAGCAACACAGCGAAGCATTAGTGGTGGTGGCCCCAGAGCCTGGCTTGCTCATGGTTACTGTCGTATGCAGAGCCAGATGGCAAGCAAGGAAAGGAGGACAAGCCAGAGCCTGAGGCAAACTTTGCCCTGTCTGGCAAGCTGGCAGCAGAGAGCAACACAGTGAAGGGGGTTGTGCTGGTGCACCAGGAGCCCCCTGAAGCCAGGAAGCCCTCTCAGATGTGGCGCTTGTATGGCTTCAAGAATGGTGTGCCGTCCTCTTCTTCACCTGCCTTTTCAACTTTTGCCTCCTCTTCTTCTTCTTCTCCATCTTCTTGTTTTTCCCCCTCTTTTGCTCCTTTTCTTCTTCTCTTGTATCATGCTGCGCACTTCAATTTGAACGGCAGGCAAATCAAGGCAGAACCAAGTGCAGCAAGATCGTGTGTGTTGATGCTGTTACACTGCAAACAATATGACATCCTCTTGCTTTCCAAGCCAGCCCAATCGCAAGAGCTGCAGGCCAGCTAGCAAACGGCCAAGACCTTGATTGCGATAATAAATAATAATAATTAAAACGCTTTCCAGCTCATGATGAGCTAGGTACGTGCAGGATTGTGACCTTCAGGAAAGATCCCACGACACCCAACATTGGATCAACAGGCCGAGTTCAGAACACGATGTCGTGCACAAAAGTAACAAGCATCCTGCACATATCTAGCTCATCATGAGCTGGAAAGCGTCAATATCATTTGCATTCTTTATTATTTGTATGATTATTATCATTAATAAGTGCGCACCAATCTTTGTCAAGTCGGCATGTGCTAGCATCAGCAACATCGCTGGCAGGCGTTCACTTGTTTGTTTCACACAGTGCACAATCAGCAGTCCTGGTGTTAGCATGCCCCCAGTTCTGCCAACAGATACTCACCAACATGAAATAGATGGATGCTTCTGAAGCGTACGGTGCTCCTGATTTTTGACATGCAAGGGTACTTGACCCAAGTCATCTAACATATGTGGAGTTTCACAATAGGTGAGCTAATAAAAAGATTGTCACGAATCAGAATTCCCTGATGTTGCAGGGGAGCCCATTGACAAGCCTCTCTACATACACCGCCAGACGTGCTACCTGTTTGGGCGGGAAAGGAGGGTGGCTGATGTTCCCCTAGACCACCCCTCCATCAGCAAGCAGCATGCGGTCATGCAGTACAGGTGGGTCATGTGATTGCTTGAGTGAGTTAAGAGCTTTGTACAACACATCATTGCCTGATTCCAGTCCCCAGGCACTGCTGAGATTAGATTTGTCTTATGCACTGGGTGTTTGCTGGAAAATATTGGCTTTTCTGTATCCCAAAAGGTCCCAAAAATTTATCTTGTTTCGTGAGTGATTGTGCAATGCTGAGACACAGCTCAGGCGCAAGGGCTCTCCTGGACTGTTTGACAGATCCTGCATTTGAGTGTCAGACACAGCACCTCAAGTTCTGCATGCTACTCACACTGTTCCCTCTCAGACTTCAGAGAAAGTGCCAGATGTTCACATACAGATGGCTCAAAAGGTGCCTTGTGCTTATTGGGCTGCATGCATTTCTGCAGTGCTACTGTGTCAGGCTGGCTTAAACCCTCAAGACTAAGATTCAATCAACTCAGCTGGCTCTAAGTTGCCAAGCTGTTGTTTGTCAAGTTACCTAACAGTGCAATACCAACAGTGCAAATGCAAACAAAAAAAGGAGCAGTCTCATGCCAAGATGGCCTGATGCAGACATTTACTTCTGCAGATCCTGCTGTGCTGGCTGCATTACAGACCTACTGCTGCATTCACTCTCACATCAAAAGCTGTACGCTGCTGCATCATCTGCTGTCTTTTTTGTTCTCAGCTGCATGCATGCTGCTGCACACCAAATGATACGCAGTGGCAAGCAACATGTGCAAGTAGAGGACCTTGGGATGGTGTGTGAGCAGAGGGGATTGGGGATGGTGCTTCATCAGGGGCTTGGGGATTGTTTGTGAACAGGGGCTTGAGGATTGTGCGTGACCAGGGGTTTGGTGATCATGTATAAGCATGCAAAACAGTTCATATCTGCTGCAGACTGACTGGGCAGGGTTGGTCATTTGTCAAGATGAGCAATGCGGCTGTCTGCATTCCCTCAATGCTTGGCGTCATTGGTAGATGTTTTGTTACAGACATACTGACAAGCCTGGAGCAGATGGAATGATGCACAGTGGTGTGCGGCCCTACCTCATGGACTTGGGGAGTGCCAATGGGACATACCTCAATAATGACCGCATAGAGACAGAGCGCTACTATGAGTTGTTTGAAAAGGTATGCCTAAGACATGCCATACATGCCTCTTTAGTTGTGGCATAGCAAAGCACCACTATTGGCTGCTGGAGCTTGTTTCCTAAGCAAACTCATTGATCATGTTGCTGCTTGGCTTTCTACTGATGTGACTTAGAACATCTGTCTAGTGTCAGCTTATTGCCTTTACACACATGGCTCCAACCATGCAGATCTACAGCCTTATTTGTTTTCTAAGAGGTGGCACACAATTTTACATCCTGGAAGTCATGTTTGCAAAAATATTCTGCAAACATGAGGTTGTGTGCATTGGTGTGCAGGATATGATCAAGTTTGGACACAGCACACGGGAGTATGTTCTGTTGCACGCACAGAGTAATGCCTGACCAGAACATATCAATTTAGAAATTCATTTGTCAATGCGGCACTTTCCTGCTGCCACTGTAATCACGTGATTTGCAGGTGTGTCAGTTTGCAATGCCATGTTGGCACCTAGCAGCATTGTCTGCATGCATAAACTGAATCTTGTGGACGTTTGAAACAAGCCAAATGATGTGTATGATGTTTGTACATGCTGCAGTCTTGTCTTTCAAAGATGGTTGTTGTCTTGTGAAATCACACATTATGCTGTCAAACTGTACACCAAAACTGCTGCATTTACACCATCACTTCTGGTTTACAAAATTGCGCACTTGTGGTCAGTAGCCAGCACAGGCCTCTGCCGATCAAAGGATGAATGTAACGCTACATGGTCCTGACACAAGCTTGACAGTTTTGTCAACCAGGTCGCTCAAGCGCTTGCTCAGAGTGAGCAAGACATTCTTGTATGTCATGCGCAGCATAAGCTGGACACAGCACCGAGGTCTGTCATTCACTTTTTGGCATGACTTTGCAGCTCTGTTCTTAGCTGCTGTGCAAAATTATCACTAACACTGGTGTCATCCCAGTCAGCCTCCCAAAGTTCCGCTTTGGCGGGATCCTCGTCCTCCTCTTTCCAGCCTGTAGAGAGACAAACCTGGTTCGGGTAAGCTTTCACAGAGGTCCTGCAGCGCAGCACAGCTGTGACGGATACCTTCGACATTAAACTCTTCGAACTCGTCGTCATCTTCCATAGGCTTGACTGGTTGCTGTGGCTTGCCGACATCCGCCTTCTGTTCCGGCATGACGGTGTTCAAGTGCCTGACGGGCCTCGCTGAAGCGTGACCAGCAGTTGTGATCTAGTGTTTCGACCGCTCAGGCTCGAAAAGAGCTGCTGACAGCCCTTCCACAGCTACTGTTTGCCGGCCTGACGTGAAGTACGTGGCCTCTGCGTGCAAGCGAGTGATGTTGTACAACTTTCGAAGCTTTCACACACAAGCGATGGTGCAGCACGTTTGTGCCAGTTTCCAGGGGACTGGCTCTGGGGACGCGGTAGAAATTGAGACAATACGGTAACTTTTTACTCGATTGTCGTGAGTCACCTGAAAGGAGCGCAGCGATACGGGACTTGCCGTTGGCCCAATCTTGGATCACCGTCGGCAAGACCGTGAGGTTCGGATCTGCTCTCTCTGTGCATCAAACCAACAGCAAGTTCAGTGTGGCAACGGTAACCCTGTTCAACATGGCAATCTATTTGAACAGTCGCTCTTGAGCTAGAGTAAACCCTACTCAAGGGCGACGGTTGACGGACCCAGGGCAGCTGGTTGAACGTTGCGAGAGGCCATCAGGGCAGTCTCATGCTCTATGGACCTTTTCAAGGCCACACTGAGCAGGAAGACTGGTGACGCTGGGGAAAAGGTATCGGTCACAGGCCTGTTTGACATAAACTATCCGGTACCGCCTCCACAGTCTGATGTGATCGTACGCCGATGCAGCTGGACACGACGCAGAAGCGCACCAAGATAGCAGCTGGCCCAGCAGATGGTAGACCCTTTGCATAGACTTTTGACTGAAGTCTTGCTCGATTCTCCACTTGCAAGTTGACTGTCCTGACTTGCTACATCTGTTGTGTAGGCATGGTAGAGAGGCGTCCGACACAGGTGAATTCATGTGCTGTTATGGTGCAGCGTTTGCACTTGTAGTCTCTGCCCCTGCAGCCTCTTCTGTGTCACTTCACTCTCACAGAATCGCTCTTAATGTTCAGGTGCCAGGCACAAGCTATCAACCAACTTCCTCAAAAGGGAATGCAGAGGCCTTGCCACAGGTGCGCAGTTGTGAAAGCTGGTTTGCAGGCACATCCACCCATCATGATCTTTTGCCTGAACCCTACACTGTCAGTTGCAGCATGTTGACGTTTTCTTGTGATTACCTTCCTTATTGGTTGCTCATGATTGATTGACGCAGCTTGCCAACAAACCTGTCTGCTTGTCTGCAGAGTTTAACGCAGCTCAGGCTAAAAGAAGAGAAAGATGGCAAAGAGGCGGTAAGCACTTTGAACTTTACTGTTCAGGCCCTGCTTCATGTGTTTCACAGGTGGCTGTCTGCATTGCTTCAAAAAGCTGCAATGTGTCTGAGCAGGCCACAAACTTATTTGAAATCTTGCGGCTTTCACCTCTTGCGGCTTTCACCTCTTGCGGCTTTCACCACGGCAGCAGCGATAACACCTCTGTCAAAAGGGCGCTACTTTTTTTCAGTTGCATCAATACACCCCTTCTTGCATAGCTCAAATCTGCCAGGGCAGCGCAATCTGCAAACTGCAGCTTCTTGCTGCATGAACATCATGCAGCAAGACATCTGCAGACATGGCGCTTGGAAACAGCGCTATACTGCTACCATTGCAGCTTCATTTCATGTCTACCCATGTCACAATCCAGCTGCAACATTGCTTTTGGGACAGTCAACAGGACTGACAACCAATCTACAGTCACTCACACATTGTGCTATGTCAGCATGCAACAAAGCCATTGCGCATGCAATCTCACTGGATGCACAAACTACAGGTTGTCTGCAGTGCGAGTGGCCATTTCCCCAACAGTCATTAGTCAGTCAGTCATTAATGTAGCTCACAAGGTCAATTAACAAGCAGTCATCCACATCACATGCAGATGCTGTAACTGCACAACACAAGTGTATCATTTTTGCATGCAGGTATATGAGGGGCGAGTGGTTGAGGGTGACCCAAGTGTGTGTGGCCACGTCATCTCCACAACAGCCAGTGGCGGCAGCAATTGGCAGTCCATCAACTACTCCACAGAGCGTGTGGTGGGCAATGGCTCCTTCGGGGTTGTCTTCCAGGCCACCTGCTTAGAGACTGGGGAGACGGTCAGCACTTCTGACTGTCTGTCTTAGCACCTGCTGCTTGTCTCCTTCTGCTTTCCATTTCCCAGGCTGCTGTGAGGCTGATACTAAGTGTCTAAGCCTCCTGACAGTCATGGCTGCGTGTTGAACCTGTGCAAAGGCCTGGTTTCCATTGAGTGTAGCACTAGACTGCAGGACTTTGTGCAGCAGCGCATATTGGTGTCGTGGGTGCAAGGGCTGAACAAATGCTAGGCTCTGTCAGCACCATCACCGATGCAGAACCCAGCCGTGCAGCAGGGACCAGCAACACTAATCGCAGAGACTTTGTTTGAAAGTTACAGCACAAACATGCTCATAGACTGAACAGCGGACATCAACACAGATACCAGTCTACCATCTTGCAAGCTACATCATGCTGCACAAGCTGTTGCAAATGTGATGCACCGATAAGAAAACAAATTGTGGAGTTGTGATGGTGACTGCGCTTATGTGGCAATGCCTGCAAGCGCAGGACCATCAAGAAAGCCTTGAAAGCAGTGCAGGCTGTTGAGACTTTGCTCCTCTTGCAGAGACTGTCATCAAGGGACACAGTTCACGCAGGTTGCACACCTAGACCAAAAGACCCGCAAGAACCCACTGTCTCAGACTCAAAACATGATTGGATGCTCATGCAAGGTGCTGTTGAATGCTTGCGCTAGGAGCAAACTGCAGTGGTGTGATCTGTCATCGCACTGACTTGCAGATGGGCATCACAACACTAGCAGTCAATCAACTGCCTTGGTACTTCTTCAACAGCCTGCAGGTGGCAAGAACGAGGTGCTGCAAGACAAGCGCTTCAAGGAACAGGCAGCTGCAGATTACTCAATGCACGGACGTCTATGCAAAATTCTCGGCACAATATGCGATGTGTTGATAAAAATGTCCATGGCGCTGCAGGTGGCGATCAAGAAGGTGCTGCAAGACAAGCGCTTCAAGAACAGAGAGCTGCAGATCATGAAGATGATGGACCACTGCAATGTGGTGCAGCTCCAGCACTGCTTCTACACCACCACAGAGAAGGATGAGGTCTTTCTAAACCTGGTGCTGGAGTTTGTGCCTGAGACAGTGTACCGCATCGGCAAGCACTACAGCAAGAATGGGCAGCGCATGCCCACCCTCTTTGTCAAGTTGTATGTCTACCAGGTACGGCATGTGTGGTCATTGCAGTAGAACGTATACAGAACGGCGGCATGCTTTGTATGCCTGTCTGAGTGGCGATTACTACAGCCAAATCAGCAGTGCATGCCAAGTCTCTGTGTCAAGTTGTACGTCTACCAGGTAGGGCATTGTGAGCAATGGTCTGCTTCAGCATCAGAGTTCACCGGCAGTCGTACACATCACACATCTTGATACTTTTTGCAAAGCTGTACATCTGCAAAGAAACACATGCGGTCATGACAGAACACTTGTCACAAGATTGTATTTAAATGTCAATGAGCATGTGACAATGTGCCAATACACCTGCACAAACAGACAGAAAATTTAGGGCACAATCTTCAATATGGTACATGCTACTAATGTCAGTCAGGCTATCTGCACTGAAACCGACAACCTGCCACACAGACATCACGCCCCAGAGCTGCAAACTCTGACTCTGGCCAGCAGACCTTGTGGGTTGTGCTGACTGCCTATCTGGTTTTTGCAGATGCATTAGGCATCAGCGCAATCTCACAGATGCAGACCTGGCAAAGAGATAACAAGCTCCCCATTTTGCCAGTCAGCGCTCTCAGGAGACCGCACTTTTTGCCTTTCGCTCATTGCCTGCAAATGACTGTCTGTCTGTGTGGTGTGTGCAGATGTGTAGGGCGTTGGCGCATATTCACAGCATGCAGGTCTGCCATAGGGACATCAAGCCCCAGAACCTGCTGGTCAACACACAGACGCACCAGCTCAAGCTGTGCGACTTTGGCAGCGCCAAGGTGCTCATGAAGGGGGAGCCCAACATCTCATACATCTGCTCCAGGTCTGCCCTTCATCCCCCTTGGGTTCAAGGCAGCGTCGGCCCTTTCTTTTGTCAACTTGCCTTCTGCTCAGTTTTTGCGCAAGTCAAGATGGCTGAAAGACGTGATGTGATGGTGCAGGTACTATCGAGCCCCAGAGTTGATCTTTGGGGCGACAGACTACACAGCCGCCATTGATGTGTGGTCGGTGGGTTGCGTTATGGCAGAGCTGCTGCTGGGCAAGCCCATCTTCCCAGGTCTGCCCTTTTCTTTCCTTCTCTTTTCACTACTTGTTCATTGTTGTGCGACAGTACATTCCTGAAACAACTTTTTTCGGTTGCCATGTGTTTGACACACTTGACGGCCATCTTGTGATTATCTCTACGGTGCAGCTGGCGAAGCAAGGGTACTGCTCCACATGGCTCCTTTCTCTTCTTCTCCGACCTTTGTCCATGTACCATGCAGCTGGCATCCTGTCAAAGGCTGCAGAGATCACAAGACATAAGCACAGACACGTACAAGAACTCATTTCCTCAACCTCTCAACCATCCAATTGCTCTCAAACTGGGTTCTATGGTGCAGGGAAGAATGAGGCTGACTGACCAGCCTGTTCTTTTGAACATACTGACATAGCTTCTCTTCCTCCCACTGCTCTGCCAAAATCAACACTCACCCACCTGTTGTGCCACACTTAGTGTAGGGGGGGGATTGGGTGGAGATCTGGGGACCTTCCAGCAGGGGAGAGGCTTCAGACTGGTCTGGTGAAGTCAACAATTTCTCACTTGCATCGCAACATGTGGTGCAGGGGAGAGTGGGGTGGACCAGCTGGTGGAGATCATTAAGGTGCTAGGGACCCCCACCCGGGAGGAGATCTACAGCATGAACCCCAACTACACCGAGTTCAAGTTCCCCAAGATCACAGCGCACCCCTGGAGCAAGGTCTTCAGCAAACGCATGCCCCCTGACGCCGTCGACCTGGTGAGCTGCAAATGACAAAATGAAGATTGTGTTTCTTGCAGTAACAAATGTGGGCTCTGTATGCTTGGCTATTCTTCACGATTGTCCAAAGGCAGTCCAACACACTGGTTCTTGATCTGCTGCTTGATATTGAGTGATGTGGACTGTTTTAAAATTGACAGCAACGTCTTGAGTGATCACTCGACAGCAACAATTTGGGTGATCACTTGACAGCAACATCTTGATTGCTCACTTGACAGCAGCATTTTCGTAATCTGCAATACTTTAGGCTCCGCAGGTCTTTAGGTTCATCACATGTGGTCCAGGTGTCTAAGCTGCTGCACTACAGCCCAGTGACCCGTTTGACCGCCCTGGGGGCGCTTACCCACCCCTTCTTTGATGAGCTCCGAGACCCCAACACCACCCTCCCCAATGGTCAGTCCCACACTTAGGCGCATTCACATCATCACCAGCAGCAGCAGCAGCAGCAGCATCATGACACCTGAAAAGCCAAGAAGAATATGTACAGCATGGTGTCTCCATCAATGCAGCCATTTTCCTCTGTTTTGTCAGCCATCTTGAGCCTGTATCAACACCCCAGTGCGCATGTGTCCCATGTCAAAGTAAAATGTGTCTCAATCAATTGATTATGTGATTCAGGCTCAAGGTGGCTGACAACAAAAGCATGTACGCATGTGATCATGAGCCCCCCCGCATGTTTCTTGATCGGCTGTGCCAGTAACAGCAACATTGGCCTTTGCTGAGTCTGTGCATCATCCTTGGTACAAGCGCATACCACATGCACAGACTTGACCCAGCAACCTGACATCTGATCAAAACCGCAGCTGTGTTATGTGAAGGCTGTTGTTGCCCTCATGCATACAGCGTCATGCCTCTGCAGACCAAGCCTAACCCCTATACCCTTAACGTAGACTGCATAGTGTCAGGCCTCTGCAGGCCGGGCCTAACCCCTATACCCTTGATGCAGACTGCATAGTGTTATGCCTCTGCAGGCCGGCCGCTACCCCCCCTCTTCAACTGGTACCCCGATGAGCTCAACGGGGTCAGCCCAGATGTACAGAGGATACTGCGGGCTCAGTCCTCAGCCAGACCCTCTCCCGCTGCAGCCCCCCAGGCTGTCTAGGGGGAAGCCAACCCCCCTTGGACGCCTTCTGCTCTCTGAGATCTGAGCCTGAAGCCTTGCATGGCCCGTCTGCAGGCTCATGCAGTACCTGAGTTGACTGCCACATGGGGCCGAAAGCTCTCATGCAGGCAGCATGTTGTTGTTGATACATCTGGTGTTGTCAGCCGTAGCCAGCTTGTACGCTCCAGGTTCAGTTTGCAAAGCAGATCTGGTAAATGAGGAGCCTATAGGCTAGAAGATGAGGGTCATGACTGGCTTTCTTGAGATTGTGTTATGGTCTACAGTACACAGTATTTACAGCTTCTCTGCTGTAGTCTCAAACTGCACACATGGGCAGCAACTGCTGATAGGCAAGTGGCGAATGAATCCATATGAGCGATAAGAGTATGTCAAAACACAGAGTTGCTCTGCGTCTCAGCTCTCAAATGAATTACGACTTTTAACGTATGCTTTTGTGTATGCTCTTCTTGTATACCTATTTTCCATTTTGTTCAAGCATGCTGACACCACTGTAAGCATTACTGGATACATGAATTGTAGATTGGCCCCTGTGCTGTTAGCAATGCTGCATGCATGCTGTGCAAGCATTGTGTTCATAGCTTGATGGTGTGGGCATGCACATACGGGCTGGTCATATGTTATGCAGACTCAGCCTGCTGTCTTTGAATTGCACGTACACTGAGTTTGTCAGTACCCTTGCATACTGTTTGTCTAGTTTGATGGTGCGCAAAACATCACAAGCATGCTGCGCAGCTGCAACAGTACACAGCGTGCAGCATCTGGTGCATTGCATGTGGGCTCAACGAGCATACTGGTGACACTTTATGCCCTTACAGAGAAAGCAGGCATGAGCTCGAGATGGACACTATAGCACTGAGTCTCAGCTGTCATTCAGCCAAATGTAAATTTCCTGATCGAATGACAAGGAACACTGTCTGGGTGGTACTGTCATAGCATGCAGAAGTTCGTTCTTACTATACTTATTGAGCTGGTTTGCCGTGTTACCAGTATAATCCCATGGCAAAATAGCCAACAACAGTCCTGGGCAAGCAGCAGTAGGCCCATCATAGGCAGTACCGGCGTGTGACGGTGCTAGTTAGCAGTAGGTGCATGCGCAGCAGCAGCACAAAGTCCTTGCAGCAGCATGCGGCAGCAGTGCAGCAACTGCAAGCTGTGTGTGTAGAGCAGATGTACATGTAACACCTGCAAAATGATTATTGCCCGTACCATTGTGCAGTGACATAAGCATGTCTGGTGTAACAAGTCTTGCATGTTTATACAGCCTACGATGCACATGTGCAGCTCGGCCAAGCGGCAAGCATGCCGTACCATACATGTGCAACCTGTCAGCATCACTACCAGCTGCTCAGCAGCAACTTCACATGAGTAGGTGGTCAGAGAACATAGGTAGTACCGTTAGCTAGGCATGCTACATGCCTCAACTCTATGGCAGCAAAGCTCTATATGCTACATAGATCATGAATGACTGAATATGTGCTACATAGATCATGATTGACTGATCAGCACCCAAGTTCAAGCCCAAATTCAACCTGATCCTGCATGGTAGTGTTGGCTTGCGGAGAGGATTGCTTCATAAATCAGCTCTGGTTGCAGTAATTTTGCCGCAAACATCTGACGACCAGGAAACATGTCTACTGCAACAGTTGACATCAACCTCTGCAAGTGCGCCAATGGAGGTGCTGGTCAGCCTAGGAGCATCGGTCCTAAAGGGCTGGCTGGCTGTGAGAGTCCAGCAGGGAAGTGCCCTGCATGCCACAGCATTGTGCTTTATGTCTCCCGGGAGTCATTGTGGCAATCTACAACAATGCAGAAAGTCCATTCATGGAACAGTTTGTCATGTTGCTGGATGGGCACACAACCAACTGCATTGAAGCTGAGCCATGAGTCAGCAACACTGCTACATCACTGTGATGTCCTGGAACAAAATGTAGAAACCAAATCCTGCAGCAGCCCTGGATGTGATGCACGATGTGGTAAGACATGATGATCACTGAACAGATGTCTGCATGTGGGCTGCTTACCAACAAAGAATGGCATAAGGAGAGTGTCAGAAGCGGAGAGGGTCAATGTCACAAGGGCTAAGGCTTGATCAACAGCTGATCTGCAACCACACATACGGTCTTGGCACTCAACAGGACTGTTGACTGCATTGAGTACAGGTTGTGTAATAAAGCTTCACAGAGTATGCAAGTTTTGTGTCGCCTGAATCCCTAGATCAGCAGTGGCAGCACCAGCACGCAAATGCCTTCAGTCATTGGCCATTTAGACAGGACTAACAAATTTATTCAAACCCACACGAGCAGTCAGCTGACCGCATGAAGGCAAAAGAGATCCTTGGCTGTGCTGCAATGTGATGCAAGGTTGCAGCTGCAGCCTGTTCGTTAAGCCGTCTCCAGAGCTGAAAACCTGAGTCACAAAGGTGATTGACATTGACTACCAGATGTCTACATCACAATACAAAGAACATCATGAAGGACATCATGAAGGAGTGCTGATGACAAGGTGCAAGAGACGCAGGGACCAGTACGTCAAAGTCCTCATCAGGTAAGCACACCTCATGTGTCCAGGCAGCCTGCTACTCTGTCTCAGCCACGCATACCAGACTTGGAACTCTCTGCACAGCATAACACGACTGTTTGTCATGAAAGACCTGCAATTTTTTGTTTTAGGAATCAATTTGACCTTGTACAAGTTGTTACTGCTGTTTTGACATCCTAGTTTTGTTGCGAGCCGCAGATGCACAGCATTGCTGGGTGCAAGCAACGTGATGTAACAATGGCATATATGTGGTCAGTCGGTCCAGCAGTACGCATGATGCTCTCACACTCAACTAGACACGTAAGCCAGTGCATCCACTGTGTCTGAGCAAAACTTGAGAACCTGCGTCCCCAGAACCACATGGCACTGCTTGTTGGCAGACAGACATAACCCTAGTGTGGGACTGAGGTTGTGGAAGACAGCAGCCAAATTAAAGCTGAACTTTGCAAGTCACCTTCTGCATAGAACTTGCGAGAGAAATCTTGGTCAGACAGAGTGGCCAGGGCTGTGAGGTGGTCCTCTGCCTTGAAGGTTGCTTGCTCACTTGACAGGAGCTGCCATCTGGGAGCAACTCTGTGAGGCAGAGATGTGAGCAGCAGATCCTGGTGGGCAGCAATGGTCTCGATGGACAGCTTCATGTGCTGTCTCAGAAACTCCCACCGCTGTTTCCAATGGTCAGTGAAAGCTGAGTCAAATGTCAGACTAGGAAAAGCAGACGGAACACTGATTTTTTTGCTGAACGAAACTTTTGAACAAGTGATGTAACCAAATAGGCCTGATGTCATCACGGTGTTGGGTGCCTCAATGGCACCCGAGAACCACACGCGTGGGCCAAGAAGGCCACTGACCGAGTAAGCCAGCAAGCGAGGCCTCGCAGCTATGTCGTCAAGACTCAGACCTAGCAAACATGTGAGGACTTGCAGCTTCTCAACACATGTGTCAGAGGTCCAACGTAGACCCAGCAGGGCATACTGCACATTGCCCATACTTGGGTCAGAGAAAAGCCTGCACCTTGCAATCCCTGGACATTGCGTGAAATTGTGGAAGGCTCCAAGTTCAGGATGTTTGATTGTGAACTGAGCTTCTGCTTGAGCTGCTCACTATCCCAGCCTAGCTCCTCTTGAAGCTTTGCTGCTCTGATTTGCATCAAAGCCTCTGGAATTGTGAACACACCGGTCTTGAGCGCTGCCCTGGCATGGGTCCCAGTGGCATACATCTGGCAGAAGAACGTCACACGCTGATGGAGAGTGACCGGACTCATGGAAAATAGTCTGATGCCGGCAGCTAAAACAACCTGTCTGAAGGTATGTGATGTGACTAGCATGCCCACGAGTGTGCTGACAACCTGGAGTGATGTTGAGCACACGTTCTGGTCCATACACCAGAGCCACAGGGTGCTTGTGGAGAAGGGCACACATTTGTGCATCTGAGAAGGCAGCTGCTTGCTGAAGAGACTCAAAGGTGGTCTGGACTGCTCTGGTGTCCCTGGTCATGACTATTGGTGCCATTTGCTGTACCCTTTCAGCGTTGATACCCTTTGAAGATAGCCACAAGTGCACCTCACTACACTCCTGCGGCTTGCACGCAAGCAAGCGTCGCACTTTCTGAAGCTGCTGAGACAGCTGCTCAGCGCCCAGCTCTTGCAGCCACGACTGCAGAGCAGGTCACAATTTGGTCTTGACGTCCCAGTTCAGGTAAGGCTTGTATTGCTTCAAAATCTTCTGAGTGATTTCAGCAGATATGCCTGCCTTGGCAAACTCTGCCTGCACAGCATCAGCTTTGCCAGCAGAAGCTGACTTGGCAGCTGATGTGCTGAGCCGGCGGCGCATTGTGTTCCACGGCTGTTGCTCTGACAAGTGGCTGTTACCATAGTAGAGGTGATGACTGGGCAAAAGCAATTTAGCGCACATGGGCAGCACTGGGAGGGCATGAACTCTGCTTGGCTCTTGAGGGCTGGCCTGGGACAAACACAAGCAGCTTGAGCGCTCTATGCCAATGCACAGCAGCAAATGTTGCAGCAGCACCAGTCTTTGCAAAATCTGGTTGCTGTGAAGATGTATTTGTGAAAGGGATGGCATGCAAGCCAGGTGATGCAGTGTGTAAAGTTGCTGGAAGTGACAAATTTCTTAACGCTTTGTACCTTGCAGTGACCAAGCATGAAGCACCCTGGCTGCTGAGTCTGTGGTTGGCATCGTGACACCACCAGCATGGGCTGCAGCTGTACATAAAGCTTCAATGATATCCTGCAGCCATAAGACTGCCCTGACAAAGCTGAAAGAGGGTTTACAAAATGTGAGAATGCATATATCGGAAGCTGTGACCAATGCTGAACAGAACAACATAAGCATTTATACACGTTGTCTGTGCAACATAAAAGCGACCTCGCAGCAAAAAGGCAAGGTGCCGGCCTTTTTGCAAAGGTCATCTTGACTACGATATTTGCTGCAGGATAGACATATGGTTACCAGAATGCATCAAGTTTGCAAATACAAAATTGAAATGCACACCTTTGATATCTCTGGGTGCCTCCTGATCGGGTGTGTATTGCTCGCGAAGCTTCGGTGAACTTAATTGATTCTTGCCACAAGCGCCCTACTGCTGCGCTGCAATGATCACTACGCGCAAGTCAGGTTAATTACATGCCCACAAGGTGTCAACCTGCTACCAATGGCATGCAGTATACCTTGTCGATAGAAGGACCAGCAGTTTGCTGGCTCGAAACCAACAACAGATTTTTCGTGAAGACAGGATGCTACTTGTCACACTCCAAATGCAACACAGTGAACGCGGAGCCGAGAAGTACTGCAAATCTAACTTCCTGGCCAGAAAGATGGCTCATTCTGACCCGGTATGACTATGACTAACGCCTCATCTCCACTGAAAGTTGAAGGCTTGTGATAACGTTGCCATGACCGCCAACACACAGTAACATGCAGACTCTGGCTCTCAATGTTTGAGCAGCAGCATTTTCCCGAGGACCTGGGGCAGCACATGCATGCAGAACCTGCGCAGCATGCTGCAGCACCTGATAGACAGGAAGGTAGCGCCAACATGGAACCAGAATATGGAGGTTTGTGCCATGTTACAAGATGTGTATGGGGTTGCAAGCCCACAATGCTTTTCATCCTGAATCATGCATGCTGCAATTCAAATAGGCAAGGCTGCAAGACCTGAAAGAGGTACAAGAGGCATCACTACTTGCAGAAGCATTATTTCTATTTGGCACAAGTCAGGTGAGGCTGCTCACTTCACATGTCGCCTGCAAGGCACAATGATAGCATGACAATCAAATTCAGCATTACAGTCACATGAACAGGTGTCAAGCTTGAGTGACAATCAGGCACACCCCTGCAGAGGATGCCACATGCCACCAGCTGGCAATGACAAAATTTAAAGCAGCGTGTCATCCATAATATCAGCTTCCGTGGTCTGGGCGTCTTTGTAACGCAGGAAAGCGGTTACTTGCAGACTAGACATGTCACAAACTACTGTGACCAAGGCCAGTGCCACACGAAGGCATTCTAAAGTGTGGCCTGACCTGAGGGGATGCCTGAGGGGAAGACACTGCTCAAGGGAGGGGAGGGCACCTCAAGCTAGTCTGTTTAGGTGCATCAGCTGCCCTGCAAGGAAGCAGCCTGCATGACATAAAAGCCTGTTGCAGGTCATCTTGGCAAGGGTCCCCAGACGCAGTCCATGCAATGTTGGCTGATGAATGCACAATGGACTGCACTGAGTCTGAGACTTGAGCCAGTGTCAGACCTGCATTGACATGCTGCTTGCAGACAGAATGGGGGTCACTGCACATCTTTTACAGCTGCAGCCATGATACAAACCTAGTGTTTGTACAAAGTGATGCAACACAATGGTTGATGTACAGACACACAAGAGAATGCAGTACAGCTCCAGATGGTGCATGCCAAAATAGATCAAAGAATAAGGGCTTGTGCTTATGGTGCAGCTGATATCTGTTGGAGCTGCAATGCATTATGATCCAGAAAGTAGTTACCTGACGTAGCTGAAGCGGTGTGCCAAAGCCAAGTGATGTCTGAGTTGGTAGTTGCGTTCAAAGGTTGTTGTGTCTGCACACTTACCCAGCACCAGGTGAGTCCTGCTATTGAGCGAAAGTTGTGAATATGAGAGGGTGCAGGCTGATATCTTATCCAAAGACACAACAATTGTTGCTGCATCACTACGCAGCTCGCCTTATCCCAAACATGAGTTTATGCAGCAGCATTTTATGTGGTGCAAACATGTGAAACACAAACAGCACTCAACAGATGTCTGCATGTGGCCTGCTTACCAAAACAGCATGGCAAAAGAGAAAGCCAGGAATGGGGGGTGACCTGGCCATCAGGACCACGCCTTACCCAGGCATCAAGCTGCCCAGTTGTCAGCTGCCCAATTATCAGCTGCCCAGTTGTCAGCTGCAGGCATGCCCATGCTGGCCTCTCCGCTCAACACCACTGACACCTGCATCAAGCATGATCATCAAAGATCTGCGTGAGTGCCCATAGGCAGGTCTGCCACCCTGCTCTCTTCAAAAGCAGGGCCAGGAGTAAGGTGCAACTGTCTTTAGTCACATGACAGGCCACTGGAAAGCGCCAATGAGCCAAGTCTGCAGTAAGCTGTGCTGCAGCAAATGCTATGCAAGGTTGCAGCTACAACCTTTTTGCCAAGCCGCTTGAGGAGCTGCAACAAAGGGCCACAGAGTTGCCTGACACTACCACCTTGTCACAGATGCGCACCGTACTAAAAGTAGTATGTTCAAGGCTGAAGCCTTACCAGCAGAGTCTATTGTAACAAGGCATAGAAGACTCTCCAACCAGCCTCTCAACCAGTTGCTCAAGGCATCCTAATGGGCCGGGCGGCATGCTCTTCTCCCTCAGGCACGTAAGCCACACTCTGAAGCCTCTGCATGAGACAACACAACGCGCTGTCAGTTCACACCAACATCTTAGTCCCATTCAGCAATTTTCTCTTGCACAATACAATGATGTTGCTGGCACTGCACCAAATGCAAAAGGTCAAGCAAAGTAGAATGGTGCGTGTGTCTCAAGTTTCAACTGGTTTTGTTTGTGTAATGTCAACACTTTCTTGAATGAGAACAGAAAGTGCAGAAAACAGCAGCCTAGTTTAACTGCCACATGCTATTTAGCTCACTGTCTCCCCTGAAGGCTTGAGCAAAATCTTGGTCAGACAGCGTGGCCAGGGCTGTGAGGTGGTCCTCTGCCTTGAAGGCTGCTTGCTCATTTGCGATGCTTGACAAGAGCTGCCATCTGGGAGTCAGCCTGTCAGGCAGAGATGTGAGCAGCAGATCCTGGTGGGCAGCAATGGTCTCAACGGATAGCTTCATGTGCTGTCTCAGAAACACCCAGCGCTGTTTCCAGTGGTCCATGAAAGCTGAGTCAAACACCACGCTAGGGAAAGCAGATGGAGCACTGAATCTTTTGCTGAACAAAACTTTTGAACAAGTGATGTAACCAAATAGGCCTGATGTCATCACGGTGTTGGGTGCCTCAATGGCACCAGTCTGATACAAGAACCACACGCGTGGGCCAAGGAAGCCGCTGACTGAGTAAGCCAGCAAGTGAGGCCTCGCAGCTATGTCGTCAAGACTCAGACCTAGCAAACATGTGAGGAATTGCAACTTTTCAACACTCGTGTCAGAGGTCCATTTTGAACCCAGTAGGGCTGGATGCTGGGTGCACATTGCCCATACTTGGGTCAGAGAAAAGCCTGCACCTTGCATTGCCTGAACATTACGGGCAATCGTGGAAGGGTCTAAGTTCAGGATGTTTGGTTGA
>JAABUP010002853.1_pt1 | contig 32076 bp, 57 predicted proteins | sample 5559201 | NCBI WGS metagenome assembly JAABUP01 (sample SAMN10711887, study PRJNA513373) | rock metagenome | isolation source: Antarctica rocks | place: Antarctica
ATTTGGCAGTTGCAGCCTATGTGTCAAGCCTGAACAGATACACACATGCGTGGTGCAGCGCTTGGCAAAAGCCTGAAGCTGCAACAAGGCATTCTTTGTGCCCAGACACAGCAGACTACCAGGCCAGAAAGTTCCTGTGCTTGTGATGTATCAAGACAGAAGTAGTCTTACAGGAGCAATGTGTGTGCAGGTGAAGGACATGATGAAGAATGAACGGGATCCAGTGAGGCGGCAGCAGCTGGACGTGCGACAGCAGGCCCTCAAGCTGACTGCCAACAGCATGTATGGCTGCCTGGGCTTTGCCAACAGTCGCTTCTATGCCAAGCCGCTGGCTGAGCTGATCACTGCTCAGGGCCGAGAAATCCTGCAGAGCACTGTGGACATGGTTGAGCAGTCAGTGGGCTTAGAGGTGTGATGCGTGCTGTCATTTGTGGCTCCCTTTTGTGATAGTGCTAATCATCTTTGGGCCGGCCGTGCCCCATGGCGTGCCACAGGCATGTACATCCCCTTCAAGACAACCTGCTTGCCTTCTCATCACAATCTGCTCTTCTTACCAGAGCATCAAAACAAGGCAGGCTCTGCTTGATGTACGTGATCTTACAAGCTGATTGACAAGCTGCCAATTGCCTGTAAGACCCTGCCATATGGGTGCAGCATTGAGCTAAAGCTGCCTCACAGCAATGGTGCAATGCTTGGTGAAGCATGTTGCATTCTGGCAGCATGTGTTGTGTAATACTGTTACAGAACTGTCAGATCTCGCAGCAGGTCACGAATGTGTCATCAAGAACCAAAGTCATGGCTTGCAGGTGATATATGGTGACACTGACAGCATCATGATCAACACCAACAGCACAGCAATAGAAGAAGTGATGAAGCTGGGTGGGGAGGTGAAGCGCCAGGTCAACAAGCGCTACCGCATGCTAGAAATCGAGATAGATGGCATCTTCAAATGCATGCTGCTGCTCAAGAAAAAGAAGTATGCTGCAGTCAAGCTGGAGCGCACCAGAGATGGACAGACTGCAGAGGTCAGTCTGTCATGACTCATGTGCACAAGTGACTCACAGCCATGCCATGGAGTTTCAGTCTGTGACCTTGAATTGGGTTGCGAGCAAGCTTGGCAGTAACATGGTCCTGCTGCTTGTGTGTCTGCACTGCCAGGTGATGCATCATGCACCAAGTCAGCTCAAGGCTGGACACAAAGCTTGCGGTGGACTGCTGAATGAAGACACTGCTCACCATGCAGAGTAGCATATGCATGGCTGTTCATGGGAGCATACACAAGTGTAAGGTGGTGTGTAGGTGCAAGAGCAGAAGGGGCTGGACATGGTGCGGCGGGACTGGTGCCCCCTGTCCAAGGATGTGGGCAACTTTGCTCTGAGGGAGATCCTGTCAGCCAAGCCCAAGGAGGACGTGGTCACTGCCATTCATGACCACCTCAACAAGGTGTCCTGCAGCCCACACACACTTGCAGGACTTGATGAGGCGCCAGCTGGCCACCTGTTCATCGATATCATGTGCATGATATGATATCATGTGCCTCTGCTGACTACATGGTGTGCAACAGCTCTGTGGGATTCGGTAACATAAAGTATTTACAGAACCGTCCATTTTGCAGTGTAAATTTGAATAAAGAAACGCTTGGGGACAGTAGAAACGCGTCTCTATGTTGGGGCAATAAGATAGATGTGAAGTACTTGGCACCTGCCACAGCAGGTATGAAGGCAGCATTGCAGTAAGCTAGCTATTGTCACAATCCTGCTAAGTGATGCTGGACTGTTGCTTGAGTGTGTGTGCCATGAATAGCCATGCACTGCACCTGCTCAATGCCCTACACTGGCTTGGCGCAGCCAGCATCTACTCACGAGCTCTCCATTCCAATGGAAGCGAAATCTCTGAACAGATGGCGTTTTGCTTGGCAGGTTCAAGAGAAGGTGAAAGCTGGGCTGGTGCCCATGAACAAGTACATCATTACCAAGCAGCTGACTAAGAGGCCAGAGGACTACCCAGATGCCAGGAACCAGGCTCATGTGCAGGTGGCCCTGCGCCGCCGAGCTGCTGCCAAACGGGATGGAGTCATGCAGGTCTGCCTCCTGCTGTGCATGCATCTGCACCATGCATCTGCACCATGCATCTGCACCATGCATCTGCCTGAGCCCAGACATGCAGCGACGTAAAGCAACACGATGATGGGCATGTGTGTCTGGAGGTCGCTCAGATTGAGTTTGACACAAAGGAATGACATAAGGCAGAGTTGGTGAAGCTGTGCCGCAAGCTGGTAGACCTGTTGGCTAGCCAAAGCTTGTAATAAACTCTCTCAGTCACAGGTGGCATCAAGCAAAGGCTTCTTCATGGTGTATCAAGCAGCCAAGCAAGGAATGTCAGCAAAGCTCAATTGTAGCCTTGCCATGTACTCCAAAGAAATGGATGCCCAAGAAATATTAAGCCAGCCCTGAAAGTTCATCCGAATGTGCAAGATCCACTGGCACTCCACAATGTTTGACATCATACGGGCTTATTTGCCTTGGGCTACATTCAAGCCAATTGGCACGTTCCCATTATGACGCCTACTGGCGTAGGTTTTCCTTTTCTGTGCAAGATCCACCGGCATGCTTGCTGCAGTGGCATTCAGCACATTGCAGAGTGAACCTGATTGCTGATGCAGGGTGAGACAGTTCCCTACATCATATGTGTGGAGAAGGACAGCGAAGGGCATGTAACAGCCAATCAGAAGGGCTTGGCAGAGCGTGCACATCACCCAGAGGAGATCAATGCAGCCTCCAATCTGGCTGTTGATGCTGAGTACTACCTCACACAACAGGTACACCTGCGCCACACAAGGCTTTGGCTGCTTTTTGCGGCAAAAGCATAAGCTGTCTGAATTTGAGCAAAGACATGCATGAGGCCTGTCTGCTGCTTTTGCAGCCGCCAGGGTGTGCAATGTGTTCCTGCAGCCAGCTGCAGCAAACAATCAAACCCCAGCCCATGGGCAGTTGTTGTTGTGTGATAGCTGTCCTCCAATGCAGGCACACATCTCTTGTTCATGCTATTGTCTATACAGTGTAAGGCTTGTGTCACAAAAGTGTGATCATGAGAAAAAAATGCTAGGGAAACAACATCAATTTGGATTTCAAGGAAGATCTAGAGAAGAATTTGGCAACATGCCAAAACACTTCGTGGGATCCCAAACCTCAAGTGTCGTATAAGCATGATGCAGGTGCACCCTGTAGTGTCACGTCTGTGTGCTCCGATTGAGGGCACAGATGCTGCTCATCTAGCAGACTGCTTGGGGCTGGACCCAGCCAAATTCAGGCAGCAGGTGAATGCAGCAGCCGGCAATGCAAGGGAGGAGGCTCAGCTGGCCGCTGCCTCAGTCTTTGATGATGATGACCGCTACAAGGTGGGCAACCATGCACACTGCAAGCTTGGCTGCAACACTTGCATCTCTGCACTGTCTCTGACCATCACCGTAGACTTTCATAGATTACTCAGGGGTTCTTGTGGCATTTGCTTGCTGGCGGGACTCCTCTTGCTGCTTTGTAGGACTGCCAACCCCTCTGGCTGAAGGCACAGGACGGATCTGCCTTCAAGTTTGTGGGAGCAGCAGAGCTGGTGAAAGGCACAGTCTCTGCTGACTCAGCCCTCATGCCTCCAGATGCAGCAGGCAGCTCAGACCTCAGACCCCTGGCCCCAGCTCAGCTTGCAAAAACCAAGTCCAGCTCAGAGCGCGCGAGTTTGTGAGTCAGTACTATGACGGCTGGTTGAAGTCGGATGATGAGCTGCTTCCTGTAGAAACCAGGAATGTGAGCCTGAGGACACAGCCTGATGGAAAACCTGGAACTGCGCCCCCTGCAACAAACCACCATGGTCACATGTCCAGGAGGTACACAGAAGCTGATCTATACACACAGCTTGCACACTTTGCACGGCTGCTAGATGTGGACCGGGCTGCAAGGCAACTTGAGAAGGAGCAAGACAGGGCGGCAGCCCTGGAGAGGGTTGCTCCTGTCAAAGCAGCACTTGCCGCAGGGCTGCAAGCCATTCGGAGACTGCAGGATGCTAACGCTTACAGATGGATCAGCTTGCATAGCTTGTACAATGTTGAGGCGACTGCGGGGTAGTCGCATGCAAGGTCCCGCGTGTTTCTTGCTGCTGTGGTCTGATTTTACATCTGGTTGACAGTGGCCTATGAGCACAGCTGTTCTTTGTTCCATGGCTTGAGCAGAGTTGAGCCTTGGCACAGCAGCATTGGCAATTACACAAGCTGTCTACTGAGCCATCATAGTATACCGAATGACAGCGAGGCCAGAACGTGATGCTGCATGGCCATGTTTTGTTCGTGCAATAGTCTTGCAAGCTGGAAAGGTTTTATGAACAAATGTTCAGCTTGAGAAACGTCAGTCATCCCTCCATTGCACATATACATCATCTGTTCTGTACCGCTGTGTGCATGTTGTGTCAGCTAAATCTGTGACTTGACCAGCCTTGAATGCCAACAGACCAGGCCATGCAATCATGGCACCGTTGTCTATGCAATATCGCTCATCAATGGCATACAGCATGCCACCCCTCTCACTGGCCATGATTTTCATCATGTCCTGTAACCTCTCATTGCACCCAACTCCACCCACAACCAGAACATCCTTCTTGCCGCAGTGTGCCATGGCCCTTTCAGTTATCTCTATCAACATGGCAAAGATTGTTTCTTGCAGAGAGAAGCAAAGATCAGCGGGCGTTGCTTCTCCTTTCTTGATCATCTTGCTTGCTGCGTCTGATACAAAACTCAACAGCCCAGAAAAGGAGACATCCATTCCCTTGACTACGTAAGGCAACTCAACAAACTTGCTGCCCTGCTTTGCAAGCTGCTCGATGTTATACCCAGGACTTGGATCGTTGGACAGGTGCAACACCCTTGCAAACTTGTCCAGACAGTTGCCTACAGCAATGTCTATAGTTTCTCCAAAGATACGGTACCTCTTGTCAGCATAAGCAATCACTTGTGTGTTGCCGCCGCTGACATAGAGCACTACTGGGTCTTGCGCTCCTGTCACAACCCTCCCCATTTCAATGTGGCCGACACAGTGATTGACACCCACAATGGGCACCTTCCACATGAGAGATAGCATGCGGGCCACTACTGCACATGACAAAAGAGGCCCACCCATGCCTGGACCCTGCAGTTCAGGTACAGTGTGTCGATGAAGAGCAGCAACAGAGATACTGCTGGTCAGCAACAAGGATCTGCCAGCCCTGTTCGACTGATGTGCAGCAACTGCTTCTCAAGCCCCGCTGTGCTGAAGTACCTTGGTGTAAGCAATGCATGAGATGTCTTTTGCCTTGATGTCTGCAATCTTGAGCGCTTCTTTGACCAGATCAAGAATGTGCTCCTGCATAACACCAGGCTGAGTGCGGCTGTATAGCCCGTGACAGAACAGCAACTACAGGGCCTTCCTGCGTCACTACGGGGACGTATACCTTATATAACGATGAGCTGTTTGCTGTTCTCACCTGATGATGGATGGCAGTCTCACGAGGAAGGAAGCCCTGTCCGGGAGGTGTGATATAGCTGTATGCAAACAGGAAACTTTCGAAGAATGCTGTGAAGATGGTACCGCATAAATGATCTGCTGTAGAAATCGCAAGCCTACGTGTGTCTGGGGTTGGCATGAATCACCCCGTCATCGCTTACAATGCCAACTCCAACCTTGTTAGCCGAGCCCTCGATCCCTAGCACTAGCATGATGAACTTCGCAAAAGAACAAGATGCTCTCAGTGACCGTGCAACATCCAAGCTGCCCTTGCTAAACGCGGACGGAACGCACGGAGCCTCCGGCCTGTTCTGTGCGACAACGCTGTCAGCGATGCCAAGGGTTTGATCGCCGCTTCACTTCAGCAGGTCTGCTCCGAAACCAACTTGTGGTGTAGTCAATATATGCCTTCACGTGAGTCCAATATGGTAATGAATGCATGAACACGGTGATGGCAGCTTGAAGAAGCTATCAGCAGGTGCAGGCCGTCATCTCGCATGCGTCTTACGTCATTGTACTGATTGTGGCGGGGGGGATCGTGCTCACAGCAAGGGGTCGGATGCTGTTCGTGTGAATAATAATAATAATAATAATTAAAACGCTTTCCAGCTCATGATGAGCTAGGTACGTGCAGGACAAGTGTTCGTGTGAGCAACCTCGAATATGGAGTGTTTTGTCATGCAAGCACATGTATTCTACTTGAATCTGACATGTTCTTTCAATTTACAAGCAGTCCATGGTGTGCTGATGACATCTCACAAAAGACCAATTGCTGCTGCAGGTTGTCAAAGAAAAAGTGAGCATGTCAGTCAATACTGACTACAGAGCAGCTGCATCACACCTGCATAGCTAACCTAATGCAGCTTTGCCAACATACAAACTACACCTTACATACTATTTAAGGAAGGTGCATCACTGCAAAGAAGACAGGAAATAGCTATCTACGGGGGTTCTTGGGTAATTCGGTCAAGCAAGACAAAAGAGCAGTTAGTGTAAACTCAAACAATTTGAGCGCATTGTACTCTGGATGTCCACATACAGCCCTCCAAAACCTAGCTGCTCAAAATTTGTATGTCGAGCCACTTCTGAGAGTATGTCAGACAGGGTTCATACTGGGGGAAGGCATGTCTCAGCAAACATTGAAAGTACACAAGTGGTCATGTGCCACCTCAGCCGTTCCACAACAGATCCATTTTTTGCATGCTGCATAAAACAGTCATGCAGCATTATTGTCAGGCGAATGAACAGCACTTGCACAAGGCGCCAGTCACTCTGCAACTCGAGCCCTCTTGGAGATTCTGGAACTCTGCAGTGGGTCCACCGAACTGACAGCCAGGGCTTGCCCACAGATGTTGGTTCCATTCAGGGCTCCCAGAGCTGCCCTAGCTGACTCAGCATTGGTGAATTTAACAATACCAAAGCGTGCATCGCGCTGGAGTCTGACGTACACAACAGGGCCATACTGAGAGAAGGTGTGCTGAAGAGCATAATCCGGCAGAGGTCTGGTCAGCATTGTGTATACAAGGCATTCGTCTGTTGCAGGCGCCTCAGCCTCCCATTCATTTTCGCATCCTGCAGGGCGGTCGGCAGCATTGAAAGCATATCATTCTCTGTCTGACAGCCAGTAATGATAGCATACATCAAGGCCATGTCTCAGTGCTATGTGCCTGAGAAGCACCAAAACATAACATAGGGTGTATCGCATATTGCATCACACCTTGTACCTAACATGCACCATCAACGCTTTGTGTAACACAGTTTGAACAGCAAGCCACCACATGCCTGGACATCAGCATGAAAGCGACTGCCACCTTCAGAAACCATGACACAGCAGCTAACAACAGCAACACACTACAAATGAATTCGCATTGAATGGCCAAGAGCAACACAAGACCAAACCTGGGGAGTTAGCCTGGGGGCGGCGAGCATTCTTGACAGCAGCCTGGGGCATGGACATGTGAGCTAGGCTGTTCTGGACTGCTGCCACGTCCACACTGTGTTCCAGGGCATCCACTTGGCTGTCGTCACTGGGCATGGAGTGTGACAACCCCCTGGGTGTGTGAACATCATCCAACCCTGCATCCAGGGGTCACCATGTTATGACCAAGTGAAGCAGCCACTACCAACTCAGATTGATACACAAGGCTGTTGCACAATGTCACAGCTAGCCTGCTGGCCAAACAAAGCAGGAATGATGAGGTATTTGACATGGAAGCATGCAAACACAAGTCACTTTTACATTCATCTGAGGTACCTGGGACGGGTGGGGAGGGCTGCAGAACCTCCTCCCCGTCATCAGAAAGGGTGTGGTGGTCCATGCGCATGCCCGACTGGGGGGAGCGGCTGTTGGGGGTCTTGCTGCCCATTGGCTCTGCATACATTACCTGCAAAACCCACTCCAAGCTCGCCCACAGCTGTGAAGGAATGGCCAAACAAGGCATGGTGTGAGGCACTTTCACAGCATGTACTTCATTGTGTCTGCATAATCACTTCACAGCAGCACTTGGCCGCTCCATGCACATCGCAGTCTCAACTATTTGCTGTTCATTGCATGCTGTGACCAGTGTAGCAAGGGCACAACAGCAAGGGGACAAATCCAGCTCCACAACAACTGAGTTGTAATGGTGCAGTGGCATATGAGGCTGACCTTGAGGCGGTGGCCTGAATTAGGGGGGAACTCAGCGCCGTTCAGGTGATCCATAGCAGCAGCTGCTGCATCAGCATTGGCATAATATACATAGCAGAAGCCCTGCACACACACCTCCATGGCATTCATACCGCGACCCTTGCAGCCACACAGAAAGCCAGCCTGCTTCTTGTCTCGTTAAGCTCTGTGAGTCCCTCATGTCGGATGATAACATCCTAGGTGAGTCCACACAGATGCATTGCAAGTCTCTTCAGCACCGCAAAGTTACAGGTATACATATACACCTTGTGCTGTGCACTATCAATGGAACAGTTGTACCAGGCACTTGCTTTAGAGCATGTCAAGAGCAGCGATTGCAGTAGAACACCTTAGACTGGCCAGTGACTCGGTCTCTCTTGAGGTCGCAGTACTCCATGCCTGGGATCGACCTAAAGATGCGCGCCACCATCTCCTCTGTAGCACTCTGCAAACACCACAACTGGTGGTTACTTGGGAGTGACTTGACCGTGCTTCGGCTGCTGCTCAGCCCTGCAGCTTGCCGCTAAGCTTTGACAAAAGCAGGGTGATTGCTGATGATTGCTAAAAGTGATGACAAAAGCGTCTTTGGGAGTTGTCCCAGTTGCTATTGTCTTGGGTAGCATAAGTCATCAATACATGATGAGTGCACACACAGCAGGTGTGTCAGGCTGTCTTGAGACTGAACGTATAAAGTCACAGGGCCACAATGCAGTCATTGCACAGTATTGTCGCACAGCTGCAGCAGAAAGGCTTGCATGTTGGCCATGTACACTTGATCGGACAGAGGCAGCTGACCTTATGAATGACAACAAACAGCCTCTGCTTGCTGCTGGCATGAGACGACGCAGTGCTGCCATCTGCAGACAGCACAGCACGTGGGCATCCAGGCAAAAGCTGTATAAATGGGTCATTACAAATGGATCATTGCACATGCTTTGCAGGCTTCCGTGCAAGGAACCTCCAGACAATTAAGCAGCACTTCTGCTTTGCCAGCACAGTCCATTGTTCGCTGTGCAAAGCCTGTAGGTCTGTCATCATGGACCGTCAGGCTTGTCCACTGACTAGCCACTCCCGCAGCACAATTTCACGTGGACTTGACATATACCATGCTGAAAGTATTATACACATGTGTACCTGTATCAAGACATACACAGGCCATGACCACAGAGTCAAGATAAAAGTACAAAGTGCTTACTGGTATTGATACCAAGGCCTCCCAGGCCGCCCAGAGTGGCCTGCCTGTTGATGCTGTTCATGAAGTCCACATTGCCCCCCAGGGCTGCAATGCCCCCTGCCCCAGACAGGTTTGCAGCCCCTTGCATTGCAGCAATGGCTTGCAGGCTGGCCAGACTTGTCAAAGCACCAAAGGCATTATGCATGTGGTACTCCTGCATCCCTTGCCTGCACCCATACTGTGCAGTCAGCATTTGTATAGTTCCTATGCTGGGATATGTATTCACCATGCATCTGACACTGGCAGTCTCACTTTTGCAGCTGTTTTATGCATGGTGGGTGCTGTCAGAGACACACTCACAGCTGTTACGTACAGTGGGTGCTGTCACCAACAGATTCACAGCTAAAGCTTGTCCACTACTTGACTTCAGGCCCTTGGCCCACAAGCTCACACAGACTCCACCACAAGGGCACAGGTTCCAGCAGTGATGCTAGACAGGGCCCTATGGTGGGAATGCTGTTGATGCCAATCTGGGCTCCAACCATGGGCTATGGACCCCCTGGGAGGAGATACTCTGGCTGCACGCAGAGCAGAGTATGTGTGATGGGTGGCCAGGAAGGCCACACAGGAAGCATGTGGCACCTTTGAGAAATCTTTGACCAGCAGGGGCTAGAGATTTCTCATTGGTATACTTGCTTTCCATGTGGCCTTCCTGGCTACTGAATCACACATACTCTGGCTGCACGCAGAGCAGCCATCTATTTTCTCACAGGTAAGGGGTGTGCTTGACAGCTCCTTCTGTGGGGTCCATAGCCCAAGATTGGCATCACCAGCATTCCCACCATAGGGCCCTGTCTAGCATCACCGCTGGAACCAACGGCCACCCTCATTTGCGACTGTGACGCTGTGATCTACACTTAGGACAGCTTTGCATCCAACCCATGCAAGTCTGAGTGAGATTGCAGCACAGAGCCATAAATCAAAAGCATCTATCCATGCTTTTGGCAAGGCAGTTCATGTGCAACTGTGACGCTGTGATCTACACTTACGACAGATTTGCATCCAACCCATGCAGGTCTGAGTGGGATTGCAGCACAGACCCACAAATCAAAAGCATCTGTCCTTGAAGCAGACAAGGCAGTTCAGGTGCAGGATCTGGTGACTGTTCTAACTGCACCTTAAAGTGTAGTCTGAATGCTTACCCAGACTGTGGCGTGCCGCCACCAGAGTGTGATGAAGCACCTCCATTACTTGCCGTCCGTGCATCATGAAATCCAGATGTGAGAGAGGCTACAGACTGGGAGGAGTGTGTTGGTGAGTATGGCGTGCCAGATCTGTAGCTGCCTGCATCACCAAGCCGTACACTGTCTCATGTTTGCACACATGAACTCACCATAGGGCAGCTGACAACACCCACATTGTGACATCTGTCAATGATGAGCAACTTCACTGCAGGCAAAGGCATAAAAAAGGTGTGGCAGATCTGTACATACAGGAGTTCTCCGCAATGCATGCAGTCATGCATGGGATTGTATACCACCATATGGTTCAGGAAGCATAAGGGCAGGACAGATCTGGCACAGACTGCATACCTGCTCCAACAGGAGACACAGCAGCACCGTTGGTGTAGCCCAGACGATGGTGATGCTGCTCCATGCGTGTACTCTGCATAGACATAGGCATAGGGTTTGCTTCTATTTCTCTGAATCAGGTTATGATGCAGATTTCTGTTAGTTGGAATAAGTTTTCATACACATGGTTTTTGACATCCTGCTCTTTATTGCATCAAGATTGCCTTTAAGTGCTTGCAGGCCACACATAGACATGGCACACATATTTTGCAGCCTGAGCAGCGTGCCCCATGCTCCCTCCACAGACATCAGAAAGAGACATTGGCAAAGTATGTAAACAACCTTATTCTGAGGGTGGATGGCAGTCACAGCAGCAAGGTTGATACCTGTTGGCTCAGGGGTGAGGCAGGGTCAGACCAGGAGCTGTCCATGTGACTGCGTTTGCCTTTGGGCTCTGCTAGCATGCACTTCACCTTGTACCCAGCAAGCTGCAGGCCACATCAGACATGTCAGCAGGAGAAGGAGGACTATCTGCCCTCGGCAATGCACAGCACCCATATGCTCAAAAGACACGTTCATACTTCAGATTCCATACAATAAGATACTTTGCGGTATGTACAATTGGAGACACCGTGCAAATGCATGAGTGTACTCGGGGGTTGCTAACAAGTACATTGAGTATACAGCAAACACAGGTGTGGCCTGGGCTTACCATTCCTGTATCAGCGACTGCCTCCAATGCAGCCAGGGCAGAGGATGACTTGGCATACTTGCAGAAGACGACTCCCTTTGCAGCTATCAGGTCAGTCTTGCAGTACTGCAGGTCTTGAAAGCTGGCCAAGTTAGCCTGCATGTAGTTGATGACAATTGAGAGGGTATATGTATGACCCACATCAAAACAAGTATCAAGCTGGTGAAAAAAGCAGTGCTTTTGACCCAGCTTGCAGAGGTGCTGACCTCGATGGCAGCAGCATCAGCAGCCTTGGGCACAACCAGAAAGAGGCGAGATCTGGCAGGCATGTTGTCAGGGTCCACAGGACCATCGTCTTCGGGGTGTATGCGCGGATGCCCACCTCTTCTGCTGCAGACCAGAACCAATCGATAACCAAGTCACAGGGAACAGGGTTCAGGTCAAACACAGACCGGCGCGATGCGGGCAATCAGCAATACATCATCAGACCCTGTACGTGAATCATCACCCCAATACCTCGAGCTGGGCGCTTCCGCAAGAAAGACCTTGAGGAGAGGTCCTCTACCCTCGTTCAGCACGGCTTCATGCATAACCTCGATAGCCCTGGCAGCTGAGGACGCTTTGTCAAACTTAATGTAGGCAACTGCGCAAGCCCAACATGACCATGGTTTCTGAAACGTAAGGCTGCGAAACTTCGTGTGAAAGCATACACGATGATGGAGACTCCAGCAGGGGTCAAGAGCAACGGCGATACCTCCTTTATCACGAACAAGCTTCACATTTTGCACCACGCCAAAGGGGCTGAAAGCTGCTGTGAGCATGTCGACCTGCGCATTGACGACGAGACCTCGTCGATGCCTTCGACACTAATACCCACAGTTGCAGAGGCAGCATGATCAAGCAATACCTCGGCAGCTTTGCCACAGACCACAAAAAGTCTTGTAAGATCCTCCATGGCCGTCCAACACTGTGCGCAGCGCCTGGCACCCTAGGTCGCTACTGAGTGCAGTCGACCATTGTAGCGATGCAAATGTGGAGAGTGCACACTGGCAATGACTGTGGCACGGCAAAGAGGAATCGTAGTTTTTGTGTACGCTCTCCGTAAAGCGCTCAGCTTCCAACGTGTAAGCTAGTCATGGTCGAGTCAAGACAATTGGTGACTTCCACAAAGAATGCTGGCTGCTGTTCATGTCCATTCTGATGGCGTCGCGCTGAGCCGCCATGTAATCATTTCAGAGCGCACATCAACATGATCAATATCAGTCTACATGCATGTCGTATACCTCATCTTGCTTGCAACTGCATACAGCTGTTTGTCCGATCGGACATGGGGATAACGGCAAGCCATTAGCTGGCTGTATTACCCGGCTGTAATCCTCAACCGGCATCCAGCGCGGGGAAAGGACCATCGCGCATTCTAGTGCAACACAAAAGCTTGCCATGGTCAGACGAGGTTCTACAAGTGAGAGAGGTGGCACACTGTCAAGTTGCCATCTCATCAAACCATTCACACGTGTTGGTTCCAGCTAAGACACGTCATTTTGAAGATGCATCATTCGTCTATCTGCAAGTGTCGAAATCTGAAGAATTTTCGCGTTTACTTCATCTTTTGGTCAAAGCAAAGCCATGTGTGAAGCCAAATACTGAGCGGTCGTTGGCGTGCATCATAGCCCGCTTGGAATGACTTCATTGTATGATGATATCGTGCTGACCGCCTTTGCGGATATTCATTGCCTCGCTAGCGACCACCTGTGACAGCTCCTCAAGATTCTGCTCCGGCTACCGTAGATTGCCGACAGCTTCAAGCATGTCGCCAATGACCGACGCAGACATTCTTGCGGTAATGCCAAGAACGCCGCGAGACATACTCAGCAGTGCAGTCCTTGCACATCAACTGATCTTTGTGCATCTGCAGTCTTCAGATGTCCCCGCTGCCGCGCAAGCTCTCGCTGCAGCTGTTCGAAGCTATGCCGCCGGCGGTAAGTTTTGTAAATGTGTATAAGTTCAGGCCGCGCTTATGCTTTCTTGCGTCAATCAGCTGATTACACGGTCTTGACCTATCCCAAGTCAACCCCCCGAAATTGGACTGCAGTGGACATGCTGAAAGGCCCGCTGGAAGCAGATGTACAGGAGGCCTCTGAGGCCTGCTGGACCATGGACTCAAGACTTGTGCAGGTAGGTGGTTTTCCTCTGGCTTGGTAATGAGTCTGCCCAGCTTCTTATAGTGACAAGCATATTGCTACAGGTCAAAAGCAAGCTGCTTGTCAGCTTTCGTACACGGCATGTCAAGGTCATTGTTCCAGAGTTCATAGCAGAGGCCGAGCAACAACTTCTAGGTGCTGCTTTGAAACAGTGGCAGAGCAGCGCGGAAGGAGTTGTTGCCTCAAGCATTCTGGAGGTCAAAGTGGCTGAACAGCGTCTCTTGCATGCAGTCTACAGGTGCTGTGACACTGCGTCATTTGACATGCTCACATCGTCTAGCAGTTGCACCCGCATCATCTGACATGCCCACCCAGGGTATCTATTCTGCTGCAGGCTACTTCAGCAGTCAGGGTCAGATGCAAGCACCATCTTGACATTGCTCAGCACAATGCTTACAAGTGCAGCAGAGTATAATGAAGCATTAGCTTCGCGCTGTCCATCGGCCCGCCAAACCATCAGGCAGCTGGCTTTGTTTGCTGGCATGAAGTTTCACCTGTCGGCTGATGAAACTGAAGGGAGCCAACTCAAGGCACTGGTCCAGCTCGTTGAGGTCTTGCAGCAGCATGCTGGACAAGCCACATGGGCTGCATCATTATTACAGGCCACTGTGAGTCAGCTCCCTGGCGTGCTGCCTTCTGTCCTACAGATGGACTCTGAGGTGAGACTCAAACTTGTATGGAGCCAGCGCAGTCTGTCACTAGCATTATGCCTCTCAAGCACATCTCCATTGTCAGGTCTCAACCTATTGCCCAACCTGCATGCTGCCTGCTGGACTTGCATGAAAGTTCATATCAACATTAATGTGGCATCCTTGGACACGGTATCACAAGAGGTCGCACAGGGACACGATGACAGACTATCAAAAGATGATGCATAGGGATACACTGACAGACGTGCCGCCATGGAAGCTGGCTTTTGTATGCATCCACAGCTTTCATTCCTTGTGCAGGCAGGAAATGCTGCTGACTCTGACACTAGTCCTGAAGCCCTTGCACCAGAAGGCTTGACTGCCTGCAAGACCCTCTTTGCACAGCTGCCCTGGGAAGACATTGCTCAGCTGGAGGTTGCTGTCATCAGAAAAGATGTGCAGCTTCCGCTGATACAGTTTCTAAGAACAGTTGCCATGCAAGTTGAAGGCAATGCTGATGCTACAGAGCTGATGCACAGTGCCGTGACGGTGAGTGAGGCTGGCTGCAGTGTGTCCTTGGCGTCACAGGAACCCATCAGCCTCTCTTTGCATTTGGGCGCCATTCATCCACAGACAGGCACTGAAGACACATTTGATTTGCTTCAGTCTGACAAAGGTTTTCTATTCTGTGTCAAAAGTCATCAACACAGTGCATGTTGTTTTGCAAGGGTTCTGGTTAATCAATGCTGACAACAGCATGACGTTGATGATCATGTGCACTGATTGCATACTGCTGTCCAGGCACTGCTTTTGATAGCCTTCAAAGTGCTGGAGATGAAAGTTGAGATACATGGGGCCTTACAAGTTGGCGTGTTGGCTGTGGCCACTGGAGGCTCCGTGCAGGTGAGCACTTGCAATGCTGAACCCATTTGTGATGCCTTCCATTGTCTTTGATCTTTCCCAGCAGTGTTCAGCTCCCATGGTGCTTTGACACACCTGTAACTTGATGTCTTCCACTGCCAGCTCTTGCCTAGTTTGCTTATTGTGAAAGAGGTGCAGCTACGTGTTTGGTTGTGCAGCAAGCCCTGCCACTGCAGCCAATGATCAAACAGCAATCATGAAGGGCTATGCTTCATGTAGATGGCCCCTCAAAGTCTGCATTGCTATAACTTTGTAGGCTGTGCTTGACATGCTGGGCGGAAGCTTTGAGGGCATTGTTGATGCCAATCTGCTCCCTTGGGCTCAGCTGGCCTGGGGGGCCGGTGGGGGTCAGAGGGACACTGCTGCTGCAGCATCACTTGTGCAGCGCCTTGACTGGCAAGAGATGGCCTTCACACTGCCAGGTATGCAAAATCAGCCATTGCATGTTTGCTCTAGAGCTGTTTTCTGTGGCCTTGGACGTGTCATGTTGTCTGTCATTCATTTTTGGAGTTTTGGATGCGGACGTGCATCTATGACAAGATTTCGAGGGGCTCATGTCTGCACGCAAAAGTACGATACATGCTGTACAGCATGGCAGTGTCATTGCTGCATGCCCTTTACCGCTGCAGTGCCTGCTACTGTTGACTTTCATGGTGGCTTGGAGCCAGCTGCTCTATTCAAGCAGCGTGAGCAGCAGCTTGCAACCCATGGGCGGAATCAAGGTCGATGGTCAGCAATGCAGCTGTTACTGCTGCAGGCAAGCTGGGGACGCGGGCCCTGCTCACTCTCACAGCGGTGGCAGGGGCAGTGCTGAACAGCCCCAATGAGCGCATCAAGCAGCAGTATATGAGCTGGCTATGGAACCTGCTGTTGAGTCCTGCTGGCAGGGCATTGGTCAAGTTGGACAGTACTGATGTGGAAGCTGCAGAAGAACTGTGTCTAGCTGAGGTAACAGCTTCACCAGGGCAGTTTCGCATGCAGTCTGTCGCGGGGAGAAACTCAGCCATTCTGCAGTGCATCCTGACCACACCTGCTTGACAGCAGTGCTGCAATTTGCGATGGTTTCTTCACATATTTGTCTTTAATGAAACCAAGACTTGACTAGAAGCTTTCCTGTGCACACCACATGCTTGCTTCGGCAGTACCATTTGCAATCTCAACTTGATCATCAAGAATGTCTGGTCAGTGTACTTTCCAGAGTCACAACACTGCTGAGCTCCCTTGGCATGACTAGTCTCTGCAGTCAGCACTCACCTTATGGTAATGCTGCACTCCAAGTCTGTGATCTACTTCTGTACAAGCATAGTTGGCAAGACCAGACTCAAGAAACGCTTTCACACATGAAGCGCCATCTGCACAGGCAGCGCAGTAAGGCGCTCAGACTAGGCACAGCATGCCTGTCTCCTTCAGAGCCATTGAGGTTTTGCATCAATGTCTATTCAGGCACCAGACAGGAGCAATGCAGTGCAAGCTGTGTGGGCCTGGATGCTGTTGCAGCTGGCTGTCGGCCTCATGGAGCACTGGGCTACCTCAACACAAGCCTCCCAGGTCAGCACCTCGGCTCACATCCTTGCATTGTGTCTTCTGCTGTTCATGCTTGCAGCAGTGCATGTCAGGCTTTGCCATGCTGCATACATATGTGGCACTGCTGAATTCCACGCCGTTGTTTGTACAGTGATGCACAGGGCGCATGTCACTGGCAATGTGCGAGTGACTCATCTGGTAGTACAGCTGCCTAACACAGCCCACGCAGTGCATTTGTCTGCTAATTCTTTGCTGTAAGAATGCTGTGTGCGCACAGGGTTGCCAGCGTGCCAAGACGTTGTTGGATGGAATGGACTTCTTTGCTTTGCCTCAGACGCTGCTGAAGTTTGCACAAGCAGAAGCTGTGGTGCTGATCATGATGCGCTATGTAGATGCAGCAGCAGCTTTTGGAGAGCAATTCTCCAGGTGAATGCATGCTCGGCAGCAAGCATGTCACAAAAGCAATGTGAAGTTCCTAAGCTTTATTGCTGAATCACCACGTGCCCTTTTTTGGGAATTAGTGTATCCATCACACAGCTTTTGTGCGGCCTGTCAAGAATGGACTTGTTGCCAGGGCTCTACTGTCTCTTGTTGCTGTTCAGACTAATTCCTCAGATGCCAAGCAGCATTCACATGATACTGCAACAGCCCAGCAGCATATATGGTGTCTTGAGCACAGTTAATGCTGTGCTGTAGACAGCATCTGGCTGCACTGGGAACAGCCCTAGGGCCAAGCCTTCAAGCCCCAACACATGGCGGCAGCTCCTCCGGAGTGGTGCCCATCAAGCAGAACCTGCAGCGCCTCATCAAGCGTGGCATTGCTGTCAATGAAGCCACGCAGACACCCAATAAGGTTTGTTCACTGCACACTTGCTCGTCTGAATGATTGTCACCACCTGCATGCACACTGCAAACACACATGTCTCCCCTGTTGACTGCTGCTGACGCCAGACTGCAACTGTTGTCAGCTTGACAGGGGCAAGCCAGAATCAGCTGCTGGCAGTGGATCCAGGCTGTATGCTTACTTTACATGGGTTCTCAAAGGCATCTGGCATTTTGCAGAACACCCCTGACAGCAGCCCACCTGACTCCCCCAGGACACCCCCACCACCCAAGAGGGGTTCCACCACCAGTCCTGGTCAGGAGGCCCTGACTGCTGGGGGGCGCTGGCTTGCCATCCTAGTATGCTGCCATCACAAGACTGGGCTGGATGCTGGTGGGCTGTCCCTCATCAATGACCTCGTTCAACTGCTGTACTACCATGGCAGCGGCGTTGCACAAAACCACAGGGATGATGAGAGCGATGGCACCGCGCATCTGCTATCCCCTGTGGTCCAGGTTTGTGATCTGACACTGTGCTTTGTGTGTGACTATAGCGTAGCCATCTAGCAGTGTATGCACACCAGGTCAGTTTTATGTATGTACATACGGTGTCTCTCAACAGCGAGCTTAATCAGTCATGATGCATGTGTGCACCCGTGAGATAAAAGTCGTTTGTCAGATCTTCATAAAATGTATCACTTTGCATCAATATCACCCAAAATACCAACATGTAAAAAAGTTATTGAATATTCAGGAACAAATACAAGAATCACAAGAAACAAAAGAAATCACAGAAAGTAAAGAACATGAAAAACCCTTCTTTAGGATATATGTACAGATATACAAACATCTGGCACTAGGACCCTAGAGTGTACCTCTCATTCCTCCTCAGTAGCACACTTAACGTGTGTTTTGTAGTCTGTCTATTGTCCAGCTCAAATGTGCACAATGGACCCATTGATCAACACCCAAACAACAGCTCTGTGCCGAGAGGGCTGCAGGTCACAACACAGCCTGTCAAGCTTTCCAATCCTTGCTATGTTCAAGTCTATTGCCCACATAAACGACACGTGCTCGGCCCCGACAGTATTGCGCATGCTGTTTGCAAATGCATGTGTTGCGATACATGCAGGAGTGCATGGAGATGATAGTAGAGGCTCTGGGGGTGTCAGGGGTGCAGACCCTGTGGGCTCCCCTCATGCAGCTAGAGGCTGCAAATGCTCGCCAGCTGCAATGGCTGGCAGTGCTGGCTTGTTGGTCAGCCCTCGCCAACCTGCATCTTGCCCTTCACTGCTCAATAACAGCTGAACAATGTCCAAAACAAGCACAACATGTCAATACCATCAACAACAGAAGGAAGGCTTGTGTTGCCCAAGATTTGACAACGCAATGAGCTGTTCAACATACAATTTGCACCCGTTTCTTGTACTTTCACACATTACACAAGACACCAATTTCCAGTTACGTCCTGAAGTCCTACAGGGCCAAGCTGGTTCACGTTGCCATGGCCAAGCTGATGCAGCCTTTGATGCATCTGCAGGCTGTCAAACACGGTGCACACACCTGCTGCAGCAGCAGATCTACCCGAGCATCACAGGCAGCCTGCTGTACTATCACCACCAGCAACAGCTGCAGATTCCAGTCAAGACCATACCGTACAGCAAAAGCCAAGCAGCACCCCAAGTAAAGCACAGGAAGGTAGCCTGGCTGGCAGCACTGCAGAGGTGTCAGTAGATGAAGCACCACAGGAGGCAGCACAGCATGCAGAAGGTAGACAGTCACTCATGCAGCAGCTGAATGACCAGACTCTGGAACAATGCCTGGATCAGCTAGTGCATGTAGTTGCATCTGATAGTACAGTAGCCTAGAAGCTTGTTGGCATATTGGCTTCTGCCCTGTGCTGTAACTCTTGCTTATTGCAGGGTTCTATAAGCTCACCTCATCTTCTGACTGCTGTGAAATGGTAGCATGTGCCAAATCAAATCTGCTGCTCCATGCAGTCTGGTGTGCAGCAAGGCTACACTAAGAATCACGTCACCCCACAACATGTTGCAGCACGGTTGCACTCAATTCTGTGACGCAGGCATTCATTGGTGTCTAACCAAGTCTATACCACGGCAAAGATGCACAAGATATGTTAGTGGGCAGAGCTCCTCTGGATTTTGTCATTGAAAGGGTGTGCTGCTGCAGAGGGGTCTGCACCCCAGGCTTCAGAGTATCCAGCCCCTCCAGGCACTCCATCAGTCACATCAGCCAGTGATGCTGACACCATTCCATCTCCATCCTACAACGAAGCCATCAGGCAGCAGGCTAGTGTGGCTAGTATAGCAGGCCATGCTGCTGAACCAGGAAATCATAGGGCTGCTGGTGACAGCCCTGTCAGCAGAACTGCCCCTCATGGCAGCCCTGGGTCAGAGAGCAGGGCAGGGCAGCAGCAGCATGGCAGCCCTGAGGCTATAGACAGAAGTGCAGAGGAGGCTCTGCAAATCCAGGTGAGCTTTGCATGCATACTCAAGGTATGTTATGCATGCAACCCAGTTGTTGTCTGTGCTTCAAAGCACGAGTTGCCATCATAGCACAAGTTGCCATCATAGAGGGCAACCACCATGCAGCAGCATACCCCATTGCAATCTGTCTCCATTGATGCGTTGCTTCTGGACACCTGCAGTTCTGCTGATGTTTGTCAGCGTCATCAGCAGCAGCTGCAGAGCTATCACAGCGATGTCATTCATCCCAGCAAGCATGTTATACCTCCCAGCCTACCTGGCGAGGCACTGCTGCTATGAGACTCAACAGGGCTGAAAACCATTTGAGTGGTTGTGCAGGAAGCAGCAGTGGGCATCGGGTATGGCGCAGCAGCTCTGGAATTATGGGAGGAGTTTGTCATCCGCTTCTTCAGATATGAGACACAGCTAGGCGCTGTGGTGCCAAAACAGAACATTGCCAACCACCTGCAGCAGCTGGCTCACCTGTATGAGAGCAGCAGCCCTGTGCTGTCCAACATCTATGCCTTGCTCAGCTGCTTGAGCCCCGACCAACTGCCGGGTGAGCAGCACAGATTGCTGCCTTTGCTCTGCAGCATGATGAGCCTGTACGCCGCGTCATTGGTCAAAGATTTACCCTACACCTTGGCTTCAACGTGTCGGCATCAGTTCATATGGAGCATGAAACATGGAGCATGAAACATGGAACATGAAACTGCAAACATCGCACTGCAGTGCATGCGTGCGGTACCGTTGTACCATGGACGAATGCAAGTCTGGCAGACAATGCTGACACAGAGGCTGCAAAGGTGGCGCATAGTTTGCTTGCTGTTTTGTCAGTCAAATTATGTTGCTGGCAAGGCTTAAGAGTAATGATGTGTCAGTGCAGGCGGCACGCCTCGCTTTGTGGCAGAAAACAGAGATGCTCTGTGCTCCCTCATGCAGCTGCACCCTCTCAATCTGACTAAGCCAGACAACACCACCATCTCTCAGCCACCCAGTCCCAACCCCCTCCTGGACACAAACCCCTTTGGGGCTGTTCCCCTATCTGCCCTCCTCCAGTCACCTCCCACCAGCCTGCACACGAAACAGGCAAGCAGAGGCGGTGATGACAAGCACCCAGACTCAGATGCTTCAGTGGCACAGACGCCAGAGGGTCCCCGGCGGCAGCCTGCAGAGTCAGGGAGGGCTTCGCTGGAGCCTTCGGTCTTCCAACGGCAGGCTGCACTGCAGGCCTCATCCTTTGACGACCTGGTCACGCAACAGGTCTGTCCGTTTGAAGCCTTCAAACATTGGCATGCTGAGCGTCCCCCTCCATTTTGGCGTTTCACCTGGATCAATGAGCAGCTCCTGAATTACTGCATACAAATGCGTTTGATAAGGTTTACAATGAGTGCACAGCAGACTGTGTTTGGTCCTGGTCTTTAGCTTGTCAATGTTTACACCATAGCAGAGGCATGGCCCTGCAACTTGCCTGCTGTCCTTGACGTATCTTTTCTCTTGCCCTTTTCTGTTGTCCCACAGAGCAGAAAGGCCAGAATCATTGAAGATGCTTGGCGTACCCCAAGCTTGACCATGACGTGCTTCATATACTTGAATGTATGCTTCTCAAGTAGGAGGGCATGGATGAGGACATCAGCACTTCAAGGGCAGCTTTAAGGCCATGGGCCAGACGGGCTGAGAAACAAGCAGCTCGAGCCCGTTCCTCTTCACCAGGCGCTCCTAGAAGGTCTGGCTCATCAAGACGCACAGCCAGCAGTGACCTGCAAGGGGCAGTGGGACTCTCACGCCAGTTCAGTGGCAGCAGCGCCGCTGGGTCTGGGGAGCGCAACATCCAGTCCTACCTTGCCAGATCTAGCCGGGATGGTGATGTCCCAGACATCATTTCTCAGGTGCGCTAGCTGTTGACGGCTGTGACACTGGGTTGCCACATACTGCAGTGGGGTCATCTTGCATGCAAGCTGAGTGCACTTCTGCCAAGAGGAGACTGTGACTTTTAAGGCTGTCGCACTGAAACTTGCAGCAGTTTCTGGTGATATGCCACCTATGTCGCCCTCGCATGCTGATCTATGACTGCCAATGCCCCATGTCGAGTACAATGCTTGGCTTGTCATGGGTATGTCACTGTTACAATACAGCAAGGCGTTGACAGCCATTTGTATACTCAATACCACACGACACTGCTGTCTGGACCACAAGATGTATGCATGTCTCAGGCTCACAAAAGAAGCTGTAGCATATACCTGTGGACCCGAGCTGGTACAGACATGGTGAAAAGTCAGCTTGGCATGCTAATGAGCTTGTATTGCTGCTGCTGCTGGCATATGTTGTATCAATCTGCACCAGTCTTGTGCTGCAGGCCCAGGGCAAGTTATGGGAGATGACTTCAGCCTGGTCTGAAGAGGTAGAGAGGATCCATGCTGGCATGCGTGAGCTAGTATGCAGGCGCTACAAGCATGTTGACCTGGAGAGGATAGCCAATGGGGAGGTGGGGGAAGTGGAGGAGGTGCACCCCCAGGAGGACCCCACCTACAGGCAGCATCTCAACAGCCTCAGGTATCACTGCCATCCTCCCAAACACAGCAAACCTGGAGTCTGTGCTTCAACACCCATGTGTTTCTTTGTTTTGTTGTGTTGTGTGACCTTACATGCCGGGCTCATTGCTCAGCTGTGTTGGTTTGGATGCCAGCAGAACTCCTGCGTATATGGTATTGCCAGAAAGCTTTATCAGACATTGTTCCCATCTCCACAGTGTCGACATGAACAGATCAGATGGCTCAAGTGTGGCAACGATTGGCGCCCTATCAGCACAAGAAAGCACACATCTGCATCATCACACTGTGCACAGGAGAGTTCCAGCTGACACCAACTGAACAAATGCGCCAGCTGCAGTGACATGCAGCCCATTCAACAGTCGACAAACCCAGGGATGCGGGTTCCTGCAGGGATGAGGCGCTGAAGGTGGTGCTGGACTTCACTTCCAATCCAGGCCTTGCCCTTGTGGCACGCCTGCTGTACCAGCTGGAAGTCCTCTTATTGCACTACAGCACCCCAAGCAAGAAGGTCTGCCATTCTTGCACACTTTGTCCTGTATGTTGATTTGTCTCTGTGGCTAGTGCACTCATGATTCTTCTTTGCCATCTCACAGAAGACCATGCTGTTTCACTGCCTCTGCAGCTTGGGCTCACACACTCTGCTATGACGTTATAAGCTGTACAGCACAAGAGAGTAGGCTACATTGAAGCACATTCAGTACTGCTCTCGCTGTCATTTTCCATTGTGTTATACACAGTACCAAAGAACCTGTAGTGTTTGCTGAGTTCACTCGTCTTTCTTGTATGTACAGGCAGATAGAGATGACAACGAGGCAGAGGTGGAATGCAAATGCCAGCTGCTGCTGGTGCTAGCTGAGGTGACCCTAGATGGCAGCACCCCCCTCATCTGCACCCCCCTCTTTGCCACCCTCTTCTGCCAAGCAGCTTCTGGCGCAATTCCCATTGGGCCGCAAACCAAGGTAAGGTTTGCTGCATGTAACTGTCATGCGAAAAGAAATCCTATCGCATTTCACATTCTCATGGTTGGGCTGTGGTACCTGAATCACCAGCTGTGTACAGGCCGGTCAAGCTGTATACACAGGCATGCAGCTTGTGACAGGTTTTGCTTCTGCCGTTTTGATTGGATCTGGCAGGACACAAGCTGCAGTTCGTGCAATGGTAGCTTGATCCACACTATCAGCATGCATGATGCCCAGCTCCATTGAATGCCTTTCCCTATTTGGTAATACTCTGTAGCTTTTGACTTGGGTCATCTCAGTGAGTGCTCGCTGTCATTGGTGGTGCAGGTGAAGCTATGCAGAAGGATCCTGCGGGCCCTTGCCTCCAACAGTCAGCCCCAGCAGCAGGAGAGGGAGGCCGTCACCCTTCTGAAGGCCTCCCTAGACCCTGAGACCCTCCTCACAACCAGCTCCATGCATGACTACGAAGCCTGCTTGGACACCGTGCTGTTCCACAGTCACCGCCTGCTGCCTGCTACTGTGACCAGCCTGCTGGGCTGCTTCCACCTGGGTCAGTATGCTGGCAGGCTGCTGCAGGAACAGCCTGGAGAGGCAGCACAGGCTGAGGCTGAAGGGAGCGCTTGGTCCCGGGAAGACACTGCTAGGGTGAGGCTCACACTCATGTGGTGACCACCAGCACAGCAATTGTTATTGCAGTTGATGTGCCAAACAGATGTGGAGTGCGCATGTGTCTGCCTGTTGAGTCAATACACAGATGTTTGTGTCAGTCACAAAATGGGAGCACAACTTCTGTTGCTTGGTATCAAGCCAAGTCCGGTGGGAGATTGTTCAAGTGCAGTGCTCAATTGCACGTAAATTCTCAGCAGCTTAGGGTCAAATCATGCTTAAGGGCAACACCAGCCCGCGTGTGCCAATTTCTCAACGACCTGCACCTGCATGCCTCGGCTTCATGCGGAAAGCAATCAATCCAATTCTCCTGAATACGCCGAGAAAGCGTGAGGTGTCAACAAGCTAATGGTGGTGACAGGCGCCGCCAGGGGTCACAAAGGTGCTCAACCTGGCCTTGGCCACGCTTGGCCTGAAAGGCGGGGCAGTCACTGGAAAGGCTGTGCTGCAAGGCCTGCTTGTGACCGGCCCTGCAAGCTACTATGCAGCAGTGCTTCAGCTGGCCGTCACTGGTGAGGAGGAAGAGGGGCGCCAGGCAGCAGTAGATGCATTGCAGCAGATGCCTGTTCAGACCCTGCCCCTGTCTGTAGTGCTGGACAGTCTCCTACAGGTACACACCCACTTTATGATCTGCAAGACTTGCCGACCCTGTGCTTCCAAGCTGGCTGTCAGAGCTGGTGATGAGTGGCAATCACATCTTGATTGACGCCCTTGACATCTGATACATCGGTCGTTTCAGGGTTGTCAAGTCATATTTCGGGTTTCTTGAGCCAAGGAAAGAGTAGTCTCTTTTGTGTTGAGAAGAAATGTACTGGCAGTATCGCAGCAATCCAAGGGGGTTGTCATCACATTCCATAGCATCTTTGCAGCTGTCTATGCCTATATGCACAAATGAACCAGATGGTTTTGGCAGCCTTTTCACCCGACAACGGACTGACCAGTGCAAAGCATGCAATCAGGTTGCAGAAGCCTTGAACAGCAACCAGCTGGTGCCGCCCCATATCCCTCATGCCCTCCTGCACAGCCTAATGCAGACTCCCTCCCTGCTTGCAGCGCTCAGGAGCCTAGTTGCTGGGGGCAACAAACCAGCAGGTGACCTCAACTTTTGCTCTGGCTCTGCTGTTGGCTCACTTTTCAGCTATTTGAGGCTGATTGTGCAGCTCTGAGCTGCAACAGCATCACAGCCAGGTGGCTGCTTGCATCCGAGCTGCTCAGACACATTGACTGTGCACAGTCATTATGCAGCGACTATCTTTACACCATGCTTGTTACTCCGGTCCTATTGCCACACAACAGCATCTTTTGCAAATGCATCATCAATACAACTTGTGCACGTTGACTGGTGAACTGTTGCTGCAGCTAAAGACGCCCACGAAGCGCCAGGCGAAGCTTTCTGGTCAGCCAAGGTGGGCAGTACAAGGGCAGAAGATGAAGGTGGGAGGAGTGCTGGCAGGAGCATGTCTCATGCAGATTCCCAGGGTGAGGTGAAGCAGGCAGTGCTGGTTGTGCCTGTCCACACGACAGCAGGGGCAGGGGAGTGCCTGCAGCACCTCATAGGAGCCTGGCTGCAGAGCATCTTGCGCAAGTAGGCCCCACATTCTGATTCTTTTCTGTGATGGATGTCATGCTGCTGGATCTTGCATTGCATTTGAATGCGTATGCCTCCTGAGTTATAATGGCCAAACTTTGATATGTTTTTCGTCCCCAGCATGCATGCTCCCCCCAGAGCTTCCTCTGTCAATCATTGAACGCTGAGAATGGCAAATGAGATGAACGAGCACGCCTACCTCTCTTATCTTTGTGCGAGATTGCCTGCTCAACAATGAAAAGGTGCTGCATGTGTCTGTGTACTTATGTGCTTGTTCCTCCTCCTCCTTTTCCTCCTACTCCTCCTGTAGGTCCTTACTGTCATGTCGGTGTTGCCTGCCAGGTTTGGGAGTGGTCTGGACCCGGTGGCTTTCACTGAGGAATTCACCTGCTTGCTGAGCAGCCTGTTTGAGCCAGCCGGCAGCCACCCCTGGCTAGTAGACTGGCTGTGGACTGTCTACCAGGCAGTGCTGCAGCCCTTCCTGGCCCTTGCAGGCCCAGCCTCCGACGGCACTGCTGTAACACGCTTCAGGGAGTACTGGCAGTCTCTGCCCTGGCGCAAGGCCACCTTTCACTGCATTTCCCCTGGTGAGCCATGAACACACATGGTGTACCACACAAAGCACGTAGCATGTACATGCATATGATGTGGTTTGATGCACTTGCTATGATGCTTTTGAATGCCGCTATGCTTGTACTTAGTGCAGCTGTCACACTCAGACCGGTTCTGGTGGCATCAAGCCAGTCACCAACTCTTCTGTGCGACTCTTGAATGTTGCTTGTGTGTGGCCTCAGCATCCCAGAGCACAACAGAACGGTTGACAACTGGCTTGATGCCACCAGAAGCCTTTGGTATGATAGCTTTGTGGCCTCACACACACATTGTGTAGACAGCTTCAGCTGGGAAAACAACTGGGACCTGGCCACATGTCTAGTCAACACTGACAGAGACTGGCACAGAGTCACTCTTTGCCAGTGTCGTCAAGACATGTGTCCAGATCCCGGCTGAGTGCGCAAGGAGGGGATGGCATGGGCACATGTCATTGAACAAGCAGTCAGGGTTCCGGACTGCTTTGAGTATGCAGTGCAGTGCAACATTCGGGGATGCATGCGCCAAGAATCGGCGGTGTGATATCTGAGGCCTACCACTGCTGGACAACCTACTAAAGATTCCAAATATATGACCGCTCATGCTTCGCGCATGCATCCCTGAAGATTGCGCTGCCGATGCTATTTTCAGCACTCTGGAAGCCTGGTTCGTTGAATGAATTGTGAGGGTAATCCGTGGCCCAGAGAGCACTGTCGCTTTTGTTTGTCAAGCTGTGAAGCGACCCATGCCATTTCTTCTTCGCAGACTCTATGCCAGTCTTGACTGCCCATGTGACAAGGTCCTGTATTGCTTTGATTGGTCATTGCAATGGCTGGCAAAATTGAGGAGTGTACTGACCTCCTTGTGATGCAGATGCTTTGAGGCTACTTGCATCCTTCCTGTTCAGCTCAGACAGAGCCGTGTTGCAGCTGCTGCATGTCCTAGACTGGCGACCGGTCTTGCAACAGCTCTCCCCAGTCGCTGCCCAAATTCAGTCCACTCACACGCATGCCAAAAGTGGCGATGCGTCATCCCTGCTGGATGATGACATGACCGTTAGTCAGCCCAGTGGTGTTGCTGAGTCAGCATCCAGTCAGCGTGGCAATGTCCTAAGTGCACAGGGTCTTGATGCTGGCGCCAAAGCTTGGGCAGCGCAGCTGCTGCTGCTGGTGCTGCAAGCTTATGTCATTATGACTGATGCTGATATGCCCGCCTGGATATCCTGCCTTGTCAAGGGGGACACTGAGCACGATGCTGCATCAGGTGTGACGTTGCACCAACTAGTTGTACAGCAGGCAGATGTAACAACTTCTGAGTACATTCTTTGTTGCCTTGTGCATTCATTGTGTTGCTTGCAGCCTCTGCTCTAACCTGAGATGTTCCAAAAACAGTGAGACTGGTCGTGCAGGTAACTAAAGCATTTCCATGGCATTTCCATGGCATTCTGAACCACTGCATGGGTTGTTCTGCAGTGTGTCCTGCTCTTGGGATGCAGAAGTGTCACAGAAGCATCCTATGCACAGTGGAGTTGGACACTCAAGGGCCTGGGGAACATTATCAGGCGTTTGTATCTTTAGCGAACCTTAAATCAGGACTGCATGCAACTTTGTCTCTTTGTGCACTGCAGGGAATGATGATACAGGCAATTTGTGGCTGACATCACACCTACGCCTCCCTCACATCTTTGCTGCTGCTGAGCTGGAAACCCTGCAGCAGACCCTATGCAAGCAAGGCCCTTCAGGCACGCCCTTCCTGCTCCAGCCCTTTGTGACCAGCCCCAACCTGGTGGAGGCTGACCCCAATCCTCGCCTGCTCACCCTGGGCAGGCTGTTGACCCAAGGAGCGAAGCTAAACGGCAGCGCAAAGGCTGCAGCTGTGGCCGCCACTGCAATACAGCACATGATGCTCGTATCAGTGTGTCGTGGCTTTCACACCCAAGAAGGTGAGTCACTTGTTGTTGCGCCGTGGTGTTGTACTCCTACTGTGTCTCACACCTATTGTACAGTGTCCAGGACCGCAGTGCTTGTCATGTTTGTAAATATTTTGTAAACGATTTCTCTGCGTATGTAAATTAGCAGTTTGCAAAGTGCCCGGATGCTTTTTAGCAAATCTTCAGTTCACCTTGCATGGCTGGCAGCATTGGGCCTGGCAATTGAGCCACATGCAGCTCTCCAATTGATTGCACTGTACAATTAGGGTGCTTGACCTGAGCTGATTAGCCACATGCACATCTTCAAGGCATTGCATAACACCAAAGTGATGCTTGACATAAGCTGGTTAGCCACATACAACTGTTCGTGCGATTGCATCATACAATTGTGATGCTTGACATGAGCTGATAGCCAGTTCTCTATGTCATTGCACTATACATTTGTGCTGCTGGATGTAAGCTGTTGTGTCTGCTTGAGGGTCAGAGGAGCGTGCCTCAGAAGGTGCTCTGGAAATTCTGGAGTGCTGGCATCTCAGCTCTGATGAGCTCAGCAGCTTGATGAGGGAGTGCCTGCTGCCCTTGGCTGAGCAGCATGCATCCCTGGGACTAGCTCAGTCCCTGCAAGCGGAAGGCACCGCACCCTCAAAAACTGAGACCAACCCTGGTACGCAGCATACAAATGTCCAATTAGCAAGCTATTCCTCTGCAGCCTTGCACTTGCCAAGTAGCAGGCCACAGCGTTGCTCTTGCGTGGGTGCTCTGGCAAAAGGCAAGGAAACACAAGATTATTGGGCAGCTAGGGTGAACCACTGGGTCCTGGTGGGCTGGCAGCAGGCAACTACTGCAGAGTCGCGTGTGTGTATGTGTGATTTGCATCAGAGAGATGCCACAGCTTTTCAAATGCTACCACATGCTTCTATGGCATGCTGATGGCATGCTTGTAACTGGTAGCGTGTTGCAGCCTTGTCCTTACACGATTCATGTGTCCCTTCAATAGCCACATCTCACTGCAACCAGACCAACTCAACTAGTTTAAACCAGGCTGTAGAGACTGTGGGAATCATATTGCTGTCAGCCTTGACAGCATCCTTTTGTCAGCTCTGCATGCATTACAGATGCTGATGACGATCGGCCTTGTTTTGCTTGCTCAGAGCAATGCCTGAACATGCTGAATGCAGGCCCTGACAGCAAAGGCAGATGGCAGGCGCCAGCCCTGTCAAGCTTAGTCAGCCGCTTGGCTCAGCCCCCAGGCAAGCCACCCCAGCCCAGCTCCCCATCCTGGCACCAGCCACCCCCCCAAGCTGACCAAGAGGTCTTCTTGGATGCCAGCAGTGATGAAGAGGACAAAGAAACTGCGCCAGCTGGGCCAGGGCCTGGAGCAAGCGGCCAAGAACTGAACTTGTCTATTTACTCAGCTGCTGCTGGGCCCTTCAAAGCCTTGTTGGCCTGCATCAGGCAGGCACCAGGAGCGTGCTACCGCATTTGCTGTGCTGCAACAGTCAGGAATCATATTCACATGCAGCATCTGCTTGTGTGCCATGCAGCAACTCAGAACCTGTCACTCAACACACTACAATCTTTGTGCTGCTGCTGCTTGTTGGTGTTCATAGTGCTGCACATGGTGTCTCAAGCGTTTTTGGATCAAGTGTGCTATTTCTGATAAACTTGCTGTTGCTGTACAGCCTTGTGTGTAGGAGCAGGTGCAGACAGGACATATATATATCTTGTGTGGTGTTGCGGTGCATTCAGACATGCATGCATGTCTCTCCAAGCCAATAACCTGATCAAGAAGCAGAACTAGTGCCATACCCAGCAGTGAAGTCATTGCAAGTGTCTGGCTTTGCAGGTGTGCTGGTGACACTAGAGCCTCTGCCCTTTGCCAATGCTGAAGGTCCTCTTCAGCTGCTCAGCACTGGTCAGCAGCCTGCTCATCACACACAGGCGGCCCACCACCAGGCAGAAGCTCAAGCAGTCATTGGGCAAACCAGCAGTGGCCACAGCCCTGCAAAGCTGGCTGCTGCTCCAGGCAAGACTGCTTTTGTGTCCCTTCTCAAACACAGCAAGCAGTTTGAACGCTACACATTGCACTTTCTGCAACCCTTTGAAATCCAGCAACAGCCAGCTGGCATATCCATTTCAGGTCTGACAAACACGTGTGCAATGTATCATGCTGTCTCACATATGACAAGCTTGCACAGTATTGAAACATTACATTTGCAGTGTTGCGGACGCCCCCAGCCAACTTGCTACATCTAGATCCTGTGCTGTACAAAGCAGCAACATGGGAGCTGACAAGCTACCGCTGCTGTAGGCAAGGAAAGCAGCGTGTCTAGCTTGAAGGCTCGCATGGTGGCATTGAAGAAGGGCATGGGCATCGGCACGGGTGACATCAAAGGCACCAAGCTGCCCCATGCTGCAGCTGCCACGGATGCTGGTGCCATTCAGCAGCGGCTGGCTCTCGTGATACATGTACGCTGCTTCAGCCTGCTTGCAATGAGGCTCTTGCCTAGGGCCAGATGGCATCGTTGTGCTACGCAATGTCGCTCTCACAGTGTTGCACTGAACACGTAAGTTTGCTCAAGCTTCCTTCAGCACTCAGCTTGATCGCGGCATGTCATCAGGGGGTGCCGAAGCTGTTGCCGCATGTGCACTACACCACATGTGAATGATCTCCTGGCTCTTCAGTGCATTGATTTGCTCTGTTGAGCCCTTTCTCTATTGTGTAGGAAGCTGCTCAGCAACAGCCGCCAGAGTTCACCCTGTCACTCCTCAGGGTCATCTTCACTGCAAGTCCCTCTGCAAGCTCCCCAGTTGCATCAGCGCTCACTGAGGACTTGTTGCTGGGACTGCTGCTCCGGAGGCAGGGCTCCAGCAGACAACAGCCCTTGAGGCCTCAAAGTGGTACCCTGCAGCAAGACCCTGGGTCGCTTGGACAGCATTGGGAGCCGGTCAAGGATGGGTTAGCTAGGCAAGGAAGCTACACAGAAGTTCAGCTTGGGACACCACAGCCTGCAGAAACAGTAAGCATCAACAGCAGTTTGCTGTCATGACAAGGCTGAGCTTCTTTGCACAGCATTCAAGCTGCACGACTGCTGCATACTTCAGGCAGTCTGTCGTGACTGTGCTGGCACTTGATGTCAGCCCATGGATAATAGTCAGTGCCTGCCCTTTACAGCGTGTCCAGACACAATGAAATCTCATGCTGGTTGACGCAGATCTTGGTACAACTCTTATGAAAGCATTCAACACTGCCCTTGTTCAGCACTTGTTTTGTGTCAAGCTCAACTGTATGGCTTGCATTGCAGGACTTAGTCAGTCCTTTGGACGCAGCGCCCACATCAACATCAGGCCGCACTGCACAGCAGACACAGGTGCCTGTTCTCACCTGCTTGGACGACCTCCCTCAACATGTTCTAGTAGGGCTTTGCCAAGCAGGGGCCACTGGCCGCATGCCCCTCACTGTAGCCCTTGCCTCCGAGAAGGCTAGGCAGCACGCTGCAGGGCTGGACTCTTTGGCATGGCGTAACCTCGCTGCAGGTAACTTGTCTACTGCATACCAGCTTGCATACCCTCTGTGATCACGC
>JAABUP010002854.1_pt1 | contig 32052 bp, 42 predicted proteins | sample 5559201 | NCBI WGS metagenome assembly JAABUP01 (sample SAMN10711887, study PRJNA513373) | rock metagenome | isolation source: Antarctica rocks | place: Antarctica
CCATGGTTGGATGTATGAGGGGGGTACCTGCACTTGGTGCTTCACACGGCGCTCCATGAGCTTGCGCTCTTCTTCCAGCCATCTGCCTTCATCTGCCCTCAGGGCCTCCTGAGCCCTAGACCTGGACTCCTGCACAGCACACACACCGAGCTGAAGAGAAGAGAACAAGGCACAATTGTGCGAGTAAGTGGTGATCATGGTGGGACCTTGCAAGGCTACAGCCTGGAGACACAATGAAGCCTAATGAGGCAGCCAAATCATGAACCATAAACCATAAACCCTGAACATTGCAGTACATGATAACAGTACCTGGCAGATGAGATTGTGATGTGCTGTACAGTCTTCAACACCAAATGAGGAGCCCTTCTGTGCCTTGCCTCTGGCAAATGAAGGCAGACATGGGCAGTAGTGAACAAAACATATTGAGAAGCACAGCAACAAAGGATGTGTTTACCTGACACAAAACGGAAAAACTGAGTCAAGAATGGCCATGAACAGAGGGGAAATGGAAGGTTTCAGAAGCAGCTGTGACAGACAGGCACACAAGGGTTGATTCCACTGCAGGGATTAACGCCATGCAATGACAAGCAGACAGACAGACAGACAGACAGCAACAGGCAGACAGACAGCAACAGACAGACAGACAGCAACAGTCAGACATACAGCAACAGACAGACAGACAATAGACCTGTGCCTGGGCCTCCACCAGGGTTGCGTGCTCTTCTTCTAGGCGTTGCCTGTTTAGGAGCAGCCTGTCAGCTAACTCAGACCTCACCTGAGCCAGCTGGTGTTGCTGCTCCTCGGCCACCTGCAGCAACAGGATCATGGTATTATTGCCACTACAATACCATACAACAATAATGACAGTAATAGTAATAATAATGATGATAATAATGATTATAATAATAATGATAATGTAATAAATGCTCATACTGCAACATGTTTCCTGTCTGAGTGAGAGAATCATTCCAGAATGATACCAGCTGAACTTAGAGTAACAATTCCAGTTTGACTGCAGTAACAACCGGTACGACTGCAGCAACACTGCACTTTCATTCACAAGAGGTCATACAGGTCTGTTGGCAAACAGCACCAGGCTGTTTAGTTGTCTATTTGGGATGGCCTGATCAGCAAAAACTAGCTTTTGTGCTGCTTCACAATCTCTGCAGTGTGGTGAAGGATGCATTGAGACCATGAAAATGCATGGAGACTTTCAGATCTGCAGTAGGGTGGTGTGTCTGTGCTATACTGAGGGACCTAGGTTATCTGCTGTGTGGTGCAGGTTTCGAGAATCTGAAACGATGCATTGAAAGGATGAGGCATGTCATACCAGGGGGATGGTCAAAAAGTAGGTAGCTGTTGGTGCATGTGTGCATGACTGATAGTTGCACTGGCTACATTGTTTGAAGGGGCCTTGATAAACATGGCCCAAACAACAGCATCAGCCAGACGCAAGTATGTATAAAATGGTAATCGGCTGCTGCAGGTCAGATGTCATTGCACGGCACCTGCTGCTGAAGCTGCTGTTGCAGCTCCTGCTGCGCCTGCTCTAGCTCCTGGTTTCGGAGCTTGGTGATTTCGGCCACTACCTCACTGCGCATGGCTACCAGCGCTGCGTCCTGAAAGATCAAACAGTTCACCATTTTGGTTGATCCATACATAGAGTACACTAAAATCTAGCAGTTGGCTGCCGATTTTCAGAGCCTTATCAATGTGTTTGCTGTTGGCCTTGCAAGTACAGACATGATCAAACATTGTGGCAGTGCTCCCTGTAAGCTTGGTGAAAAGCAGTGTTAAAGCGCAAGACCCAGGGGCAGGACTGTAAGGCAGGGCAATACACAAGGGCATGACCATACTCAAGGGCAGGGCAATACACAAGGGAGGGGCAAGGACCTGGAGTTGCTTTCTGCGTGCCTGGACCTCTTTGCCGATGTCCACTTGCATGTGACTGATTGCATCATCCTCTATCTGTTCTCTTTGGCCCTGCGTGCATCACTCCCTTGCATTTGCAATCTGGGAGTATTCATATTCACATTTGTACTTATACCAGCACTCATGTTTTCATACTGTCCGAGTTGCGCTCGTACCTGTAAGCTGCTAGTCACTTCGCTTTCCATTGCAGCAAGCGCCTGCTCACGCAGCTGCTGGCGCTGTGGTCGCAGCTCTTCTTCTATGCTTGCCTGCAGAGCTGATAAGGCCTGCTGCCGGATCTGCTGCTGCTGCTGCTGCTCTTCTTGTTGCAATGTCACACCATCTATCTGCACCAGCCGAGCAACATTAGACCATTGGATTGTATGCTTGCCTGCAGAGCTGCCTACTGCTGCTGCTGACACTGCTGATGCTCCTGTTGCACTGTCACAACATCTAGGATGCAACAGCAGCAGGACAACAGCAACATCACTGGGACAGCTCTTGTGTCTACAGCGCACCTGCGGCAACACAGGCATACACAAATGCAGGCAGGCAGGATGCAACAGCTGCAGGACGGAGGGGAGATCAACAGGAAGGCGCTTTTGTCTACAACGCACCTGTGACTGCAAGCGTGCCTGCTGTGTGTCAAGCTGCTGCCGCAGCTCTGCTAGGCGTGTTTCAGAGCTGCGCTGCTCCTCTTGTAGCACAGCCAGCTTGCTCATATTCTGAGCCTGCATAACGCAGATCAAGGCTTCACATGCTGATACCATAGCATCATGTTTTAACTTCATCCTTCATCCGTCAGTGTTGCAAAGTAGTTTCCATGCCATGGGCAAGACTGTTTCGAAACATCAGGCATCCTGAAAAAGCACCCAATGTAGGTGACAAAGCTCTGAGTTTCCTGATTGGCATCATCTTTCACAACAGCTTGTGCCAAACAGGTATGGCCCACATCTGAGATGTCAGTGTAGCTTGACATTGCACAAAAGCAAAATTTGATGAGATCACAGCAAAACATGCGGCATCAGCATGTACTGCTGCGTTTAAATTTGAAGCTTGTGCTGCGGTGTCAGCTGCTGGCTCAGTTTGCTTGTGGTGGGTTGACATGCATGCATGCAGTGCCAAGCAAAACTGAAAATGCCAGCCTTGACAAATTTGCAAATGCTCTGCTGTAAGACAGCTATGGTGCAGGCATCATCACATCTGTGTATTGATACAGCAAGGTGAGCTGAGAACTTGTATACCAGTATTTGTCCTCTAGAAGAATTGAGCATGGCGGCTGGCAGAGGCAGGTTGCTGTTGGCTGCACAAGCTGACCGCGAGTGCATGTGTGTGAAAAGGAAAAGTAAGAGTTTATGCTTTTCAGCGATTGTATCAGGAGCCTCCTAAGGCAGCAGCCAGGAGCTGTGCATGCGTGTGTGCTACAGACTTGCATTTTACATCTAGGAACTAGACATGGGCACATCTACAAATGGTCATTTAGCACTGTTCCCAGTTGTGCTAGGAGGTTTGACAAGCCATTTCAGGGTTATAGACAAACACAGACCATACACAAACCCTATATAGACCAGCTCAACCCTCGAGGGTTTGAGTTTGGCTTGTACATGGTCTGTCACAGTGTACGCAGGCACCACACCTGGGCAGTAGCACAGCGAGCCTCCCCTTCTTCACGAGCCGCAGCCTCCATACGTCCTGCCTCAGCAGTCATGCTCTGCAGCCGTGCTGCGCTTTGCTGCTTGGCCTGATCCTCTTGCTTGGTCAGTTCAAACTGCAAGGCCGTCAGTCGTTCCCTGCAAGTACAACCATGATCATGCAGCAGCCGAGCACTGCTGGTCAAAGCGACCAGGAGCCACACAGCTTCAACGGCAGGGTCTTGCAACTCCAAGACACGCGTGTCTGCTTTGCCTGCTTTGTCTGCTTTGCCTGCTTGGTTGCTTCACCTTGAATAGTGTACCTTGCTGTCTATGCACAAGAGACTCTGAGGCAAGAGGCAGGATTGTGCAATGCATGTCATGCCAAGCATGCACTATTTTAGCAAGGACATGGTACACCTAGCTTCATGGCTCTATATTACTGCCTGCCTGGTTTGACTTTTTGATTAAATGGCTTCTGACGCAGTTTCAGCTGCTGTAGACGCCCCGTAAGCCCCTCAGGGTGAGTACTTCCAGCACTCAGCTACAGTTTGTGTGCGTCTCAACGCTGTGTGTCTGTGTGCTTGCTGTGCATGACCGGCTGCTGCCATGATGGGGCAAAACTTCAGCATGTGCTGCTACAGCAGCATGATGCAAAACGCTGGTGCAATTCTATAGGCAGGGCAACTCCAGTAACGTGTACGCCTACTTGTACTCCTTTTCCAGCTCAGCCCGTTCAGCATCTTCTGCTGCAAGCAGCCCCTTGCGCATTGCTGCAAGTCGCCCTTCGGAGTCAGCCCTGGCCTGCTGCAAGGCTGCCTCTGTGTCCTGTAAGGATTGAAGAAGATGACAGGATGATTAGATGATGACGAAGAAGATAACAGGACAGTTAGATGATGATGAAGAAGACAACAGGATGCTTAGGGTCAGGCTTGTGACAGGGGGTATGACAACTCATCACTGTGCAGCAGAGTGCAGCTGTGTCAGACCATCATCTAGAGCCATACATGGCAAGCAACAATCATCAGTCATAACAATTGTTAATAAGCACAAAAATAAATATGACCAATCGTCATTAGTCGCCTTGGTTGCATCAGCAGCTGCTGGAAGGCAAGGTGTTGCCTTGGCTGTCACATCTGAGCAAAGGGCCATGGTCTTCTATTTCACAGGACAAAGAAAGTAGGTAGCATCACCTGTCATGGTCTCATGTCTCACAAGACAGTGACACCATGTAACCGCACCTGATCTGCTGTAGGGCTCTTTTGATGGGTCTTTGAACGCAGTCCCAGAGAGTCAATCCCTGCCTGAGATTTCCCACCTAGGCTGGCTGTGCTACCTGTTGTTGTGCGGACAGCTGGTTGGCTGGTGCTGGCCTGGGCAGGGGCACTGCCAGTAGGCCTGGACAGGGCAGGGCTGCTACTGGATGGCCCACCTGAGGCATGCATCCCTTGTTTCAATCTTGTACATGCCTGGTATTGCCAATTAACACTTTCATGCAGAACCGTTTGGACTTGAGTGCATGTACAGCGGTGTGGCTATCATCAGATGCAGTGACTCTTATCACCAAGATCAATCATGAGGTGGCTGTTGCTCGTGCCTGATGCACACTGGATCATTGCAGTGCACAGGTGTGTGCGTTGAATCGAGTCAGTATTGTTTGCATTCAGGTTACGAGAACTGGCACAAGCAGAGTCACAGTCCAATCCACCTTGTGTAACAGCACTGCTGCCAGGCCGCTGAGCAGAGTTTGCCCCAGCAGGGGCAGAGCTGCTTGCTTGAGATGATGCAGGCGCCTGCAGGGGCTGTAAAGAGGGCTTGTTGAGAGGTGGAGGGGGGGCTTTTGCACTCAGAGGGACCAGCTGTAGGGGTGGAAGCACCTGAGGCAGATGCAAGGGAGCATCAAATGAAGAAGTAGGGAGTCAGGAGAGCATCAAGTGAACACCAAGTGAAGTCGTAAGGATGCGACCTGTAAAAAGACTGTGCAAGGGTATGCTTCAGTTGTGCTTTTGAGCGCACAAGCTTATATCAGTACCGTATGCTCCAATGCAAATGCAGTTCTAGGTTCAGCATGCATTGTATAGTTGTGGTTATGCTGCAGGCATGAGTACAGTGAAAGTAGCAGCATCTGAGGCAGAAACTTTGGAATGCAAGATGAACCTGGTGAATGGGCATCTCCAAAATGTGCCGTCTGATTGTAAGTGTATCATGTATATCATATATGCATGTATATCATACATATAGTATATCATACACACACATGACTGTGAGGATGCCTTTCTGCCAATGGCAGCTCCTTTGTCAAACACACATTTTGCAGCAATGCGTGCATGATCTGTCTGTGCTGCTGTTCAGCAGGTATAAGGAAGCCACAGCTAAGTGGGCTTTCATGAGCTAGGTACGCAGCGTGAAGTGAAGACGCTCACCCCAGGCTTTGCTTTGCCTGCCTGCGCTGATGCAGATGTAGCTTGGTCTTTGGAATTTTTCCTAGCTAGCAGCTTGGCTTTCTCATCAGCATAAAGCTTCCTACAGACATGCTTCAGGCTTAGCTTCTTTCACCTTGCTCAGGAAAGAAGTATGCTGACGGTGGCTTCAAGAAACAGGATAAAAAGGCTTTCTGGCAAGGCTCCCTGACAAACTTGATGCAGAAAGAGCACCTGTCAGCTTGATCTGCATGGGCAGCTGGTCATGCTGTGTGCTTTTATATATACTGTGCTCATGCTAGAAGCAGGTGCAGCATGCAGCAGACAGGTTTACACAGGACATACAAGTTCTACAAGCATACGTGTGGAAGCAGTGGCATACATGAAGCGCTCATCACAAGGGTGCTCCCACGAGCTATCTCCTGATGTGGCATTGTAATAGTAAACCTCTCCATCGTCAGCTGTCCGGCTGCAGCAACAAAGGGTCTGCAAAATCAACCTGTGGCAAGGCAAACTTAGACTGGGTGTGCCTTACAATGCTTTCCAGTCAGCTGGCAGTTTGGCTTTAAGGCCCTCTCGACAGATCCACACAAGCTCCTTTTCGGACTCCACATCAAGGCCAAGCCACTGGGCGTAGTCAGCAATCTCTGCGCAGTGGTCAGTAGTGTTTGAGTGTCAGTGGCAGACTGTGGTACATATTGTGGTCTCGTCTACAGTTGGGTATCTCGCTTGATACCTTCTGCTGAGGGCTCATAGTCCGGATCGATGTCCTCCTGCAGAGGGATGCTCTTGCCTGGCTTGAGCGCCATCAGAGCCTAGTATGATGTCAAGCTTGGTACTTTGACAGCTTTCCACAGTGGCTTCCAAAAGCTCGCACAGTAGTCAGCTTCATGCCGACTGTACTACATCAGACAGTCCAGACGATTCCGCTGCACCAGCAGCGGGAAAGGTTTACGCTGCAGCAGTGGTCAACGTTGCCGGTCAAACCAGGCAAGCGATACCTGGTTTCCCCATCCGTTTCGGTCCCCGGATAAGCTTTTAGGGATTGGGGAGGGGGTCGAACCAGCTAGCTGCATCGCTTCAAGGGCCATAGCCGCTGCGCGGAGAGTCGTTACGATCAGCACAATCCCATAGGCTGCCGCGCGTCGCTTTCGATGCTCTTGGTATAGTGTCGGGGTGGGCGCGACCCCAAGCTTGGAGGCGGAGGCCAGGCTGCGATCAGCCGTGCTTACACCAGCGCTACCGGTCTTTGTCCGGCATAAAGCCACTCAGTAGCAATTTTGGTACAGAATTGCCATCATGGCGCAGTCGGTGGAGCGAAGTTGCACCATGCTGGTGCACTTCGATAAACCCTCCTCAGGCAACGAGATAAAGGAAGCGCTTGAAGGCAACGATGGCCCTGCCAAAGTGGAGGCTTTGCAGAAAGCAATCATGATGCTGCTGAACGGCGAGCAGCTGCCAGCTCTGTTCATTACTATCGTCAGATATGTCTTGCCATCAGAGGACCACACTGTGCAGAAATTGTTGCTGCTCTATCTGGTAATTGTTGTCTACTTAAAAAGCAGTTTGCTGGACAAAGACAGTTCACCCCTGGAAACATGTGGTTATGTGTGCAGGAAACGATTGAAAAAACAGACTCTTCTGGCAAGATACTGCCTGAGATGGTCAGTCCTTGACTCTGATACACTACACTGCTGAGTCGAGGGTTCTTGCCGTCTCCAGTGCCCAAGCAGTTGCTGAGATTGCTGCTTGCTGCAGATCTTGATCTGCCAAAATCTGCGGAATAACTTGCAGCACCCCAACGAGTACATACGGGGAGTCACACTCAGATTCCTCTGTAGAATACGGGAAGAGGAAATCTTTGAGCCACTCATCCCTTCCATCCTTACATGCCTGGAGCACAGGCACTCATATGTGCGCCGCAACGCTGTGCTGGCAATCGACTGCATTTACAAGCTTCCAAAGGGAGAGCAGCATCTTCAGGATGCGCCAGACCTCATAGAGAAAGTGCTCAACAGCGAGCAGGATTTGTCCACCAAGCGCAATGCATTCCTCATGCTGTGCAACCATGCACAGGACCGGGCAGTGCACTATCTGCTCAGCCAGATTGACAATGTAGCGCACTGGGGAGACATTCTACAGATGGCTGTTCTGGAACTCATTCGCAAGGTACTCATTTCAAATGCTGAGAACAGCTTTTTGAGAAAGCAGCATTGCTGTTGCATGTGTTGTCAGCTCCTACATTGCAGCCCATCTATCATTTTGAAGTGTTGACCTCATGTGGATGTCGAGTTGCCTGCTTGCACAGACCCTCTCAACCCATCACAACCTGTTTATCAAGTTAATGACAGTTGCAGCATTGCAAGCAGACAGGTTTCATCTCACTGCAGACATTTTGCCAGGGTTGCCCACGTTTCTTGCATGCTGGCTCATCAGTTCTCTCAGAAACAGTGCCGTGAACAAACAGCACAGTGGACCAACTCCTTGCTGCTGCAGGTGTGCAGAGTGAACCCAGGCGAGAAGGGGAAGTACATCAAGATCATTCTGTCTCTGCTGCAAAGCACCAGCTCAGCTGTGGTGTATGAATGTGCTGTCACCCTTGTCAGCCTCTCCCAAGCCCCTACAGCCATCCGGGCAGCTGCCAACTGCTACTGCCAGCTGTTGGTGTCACAGAGTGACAACAACGTCAAGCTCATTGTGCTGGACCGGTTACAGGTCAGTCATTCACACTCTCTTCCTAAAACCGCCAGGAACCAAAAACTGAGGAAGCTGTTGACAGCAAAAGAGCGATGGTGTTGGCAACCAGTGTGGCACTAGTAAGTGCGTCATTTCAGCTTTTGGCGTCCGACAGTCATGCGCAATGGTGTGTGCAAGACTTCCCTGACGTAGCAGGTTGGGAGCGACTTAGTATACACTGTGTCAGTACAGAGCAAGTATGCAAACACTTGCAGAGGCAATGCCTCGTTCTCCCACAAACTCCAACAACAACGCTGTTGCTGGCAGGTGCATACCAAACACGTCTTGTGTCTGCCTGTTCAGGAGCTGAAGGCAAAGCACAGGGAGGTGATGCAGGATGTGCTGATGGATGTGCTGCGTGCCCTGACCTCCCCCAACATGGACATCCGCAAGAAGACCCTCGACATTGCCCTGGATCTCATTACGTCACGCAACATCGATGAGGTAGTCATGGTTCTCAAGAAGGAAGTCATGAAGACCCAGAACAAGGAGCTGGACAAGGGCCCAGAGTACCGACAGCTGCTGGTGCAGGCCATTCACAGTTGTGCGGTCAAGTTTCCTGACGTGGCAGGCAGTGTGATTCACCTGCTGATGGACTTCCTGGGAGATACTAATACGGCAAGCGCGCTGGATGTGGTGTTCTTTGTGAGGGAGATCATGGAGACCAACAGCAAGCTGAGGGCGTCAATTCTGGAGAGGCTGTTGGACAGCTACAACCAGATCAGGTCGTCCAGAGTGTGTTCGTGTACTCTGTGGATCATTGGGGAGTACTGTGACCAGAAGGATGACATATATGCTGCTCTGGAGGTGAGGATCTGAGGCAGTTTTGTGTTGCATGTCTGACCTTTTTTGTCGGACCTCTGTGCTTCGCATTGAATTGACGCCAAAAGGTGTAGTCTTTTCTTCTCTTTTCTGCTTGCATAGTAAATTTTCACATTGCATTGGCGCACATGAGTGCTGCCGCATAGTTGCCTGTGCAAGGTGGCAGTAACCCACTCTGGCTGCTGAATGTAGCTGCTGTGATGTAGCACAATGCTGCTGGTTGACATTGCGGCAGCTGAACGGCCTGTTGCAGATAATAACAAGCAGCGCCATGGAGCCTGTAAGTGCACGTTACAGGTGGCAATGCTTGTCCTGTGTAAAAGCACAGTCCAGCTGCCTGGTCCCCAACTACCTTGCTGCAATGCTGAAGGGCTTGAGCCATGTGTGTACCCATGCCCTGTTTACATACTGGTACAATAGCTGTCTTCTTCTTCTTCTTCTTCTTCTGTGCTTATTGATGCTGTATCCGCAGACCATTAGGTCAGCTCTGAGTCAATTGCCTTTGCTCTTCTTCTTCTTCTTCAGTTGAGGTTGATGTCCTGTCTGCAGACCATCAAGTCAGCTCTGGGCCCTTTGCCTTTCTTCCATGACGAGGATGAGGCTGAGAAGGGGAAGGACGACAAGGGCAAGGGCAGCACCAAAGGGGACATTGATGCAGAGACCCCAATCCCTGTCCAGCAGGCTTCCCATCGGCCTGCAGTGCTGGCAGATGGCAGCTATGCCTCTCAGACTGCCATCACGGACACTGTTACCACCAGCAGCTTGTCTTCAACAGCGCCCAACATCAGGTTTGTGCATTGGGCCTCTGACAACTTGATGCAAGATTTGCCCCAGCCCTGCACACACAGCTGAGTCTGATGTGCAGCCTGTGTTCAGCAGCGCCCACCATCAGGTTTGTGCATTGGTCTCTTGAAATTTGATGCAGGATGTGCCCCAGCCCTGCATGCACAGCTGAGTCTGATGTGCAGCCTGGAGCTCTGACCAACTTTGTCATGCACCTGCTGCTCTACACAGCAACGCATCAGCTGCTGCTGATACCTTGTAGAATCACCTTTCGGCGTCAATAAAATGAGAAGCCAAGTAGTACACCGAGCTGCCCAGGCTGATACTGTGTATGTTTGCCTAGCAGGGCATTGCTATTGACTGGTGACTTCTCCTTTTAATTAGGTGGTGACAGGAGCTTTGATCAAGTTGCTTGTGCATTTGCTGATGAGTTTGGAATACATGAACATTGCTGATGTTACATTTGTCTGCCATGTAGGGCATTGCTGCCGACTAGGTAACTACTGGCTTTGATGGGGTGGCAAAAGAAGCTTTGATCAGGCTGCATGTGCACTTGCTACCCAACTTGGAACACATGAACAGTTGCTGATATTGCATGTGTCTGCCGCCTTAGGAGGCTCCCGTCATGATCGCTGAAAAGCGTGAACTTTTCTTTTCGTTCTGTTGCTGATATTGCATGTGTCTGCCATGTAGGGCATCGCTGCTGACTGGAGACTACTTTCTTGGTGGGGTAGTAGCAGGAGCTCTGACCAAGCTGCTTGCGCACTTGCTACTCAACTTACAGAACATGAACAGTTGCTGATGTCCCATATGTCTGCCATGTAGGGCATTGCTGCTGACTGGAGACTTCTTTCTTGGTGGGGTAGTGGCAGGAGCTCTGACCAAGCTGCTGCTGCAGCTGCTACTCAACTTGGACTACATGAACAGCTGCTGATATTGCATATGTCTGCCATGTAGGGCATTGCTGCTGACTGGTGACTACTTTCTGGGTGGGGTAGTGGCAGGACCTCTGACCAAGCTGCTGCTGCGGCTGCTACTCAACTTGGACTACATGAACAGCTGCTGATATTGCATATGTCTGCCATGTAGGGCATTGCTGCTGACTGGTGACTACTTTCTGGGTGGGGTAGTAGCAGGAGCTCTGACCAAGCTGCTGCTGCGGCTGCGCAAGTCTACCAATGCAGAAGACATGGAGGTGAACAAGCTGACAGCAGAGGCCATGCTGTACATCGTGTCCATCCTGAGGCTGGGAGAATCCCAGGCTTCCCTGCATCCCCGGGATGATGATGCAGTGGACAGAATGGTCACATGCCTCAAGGTATGCTGCTCATCCATCAGCTCATCTACTGCCATTCTAGAGGTGTGTATAGGACGCAATCAGAGGCACACTTGCTAAATGAGTGTTCCATCAACTGTAAGGTCAACCCTGTTTCGGTCCCACTCAACTAAGACCAGTGCTTTACAGCTTTGATACCAGGATTGGACCTTTTGACTGTTGGTAAACCTGGTTTAGCACAGTCACTGGACGCACATGCCATGCAATTGAAAGCATGCAGAACTTCGGCTTTGTTGGCACCTCCCAACATCCAGGTGTTGATATACCCTGGCAAAGAGGCAGCAACTGACAGCATGCAGCGCTGTGGCACATGCTAGCATCTCTCAACATCAAGCCTTGTGGTGTCTTAGGCTGATTCACACACATGCTTGCAATTCCAGGTGCTAACACACCCTGACAAAGAGGCAGCTAAGGTCTGGCTGGAAGACTGCCGACACTCCTTTGCCCAGATGATCCACGACAAGCTCACAAGGGACGCAGAAGAGGCAAAGACCAAGGTCAGTGACTTGTCTGAAATACTGCAATTGAGTCAAATGGGCTAGCTGGCCCCCAATGACTGTAAAGCCCTGACTGACTGACTGACTGACTGACTGCCTACCTTCACACCCATGAGCTGTGCAGCACTACTCAGATCTGTGCTGGCGGGCATAATGTCATGCTCACTCATCTGAGACCTATCACGCCCAGTGTCAAATACAACAGCAATGATAATAAGAAATAATTCAAACGCTTTTCAGCTCATGATGAGCTGGGTATGTGCAGGAAACACAACAGTGCTGAGCAGCTTTGTGGTTAATGTCCTGTTCTCCTGCATGTCAGCAGCTGTCGTGATGTGGCTGTATGTCATGGCAAGGCTTGTGCACACGACCATATGGTGGTCTACAATTCCAGACACAGCAATGCTAGCTAGCAAGGCAGCAAGCAACACCGACCACAGTTGACTCTTTTCAAACCCGAAACGTCTATTTCAATTCAGAAACGTCATCCCTACACAAGAAATTTAAACTCAGAAACGTCTGGGGACAGTAAAAACGTGTGTCTACATTGTGGAGATGTTTTAGCTGCTGTGCAGGACTCCCAGTGTCAGGCTCAGCCAGATGAGCTGATTGACTTCCACCACCTGAAGGCCCGCAGAGGCATGAGCCAGATAGAGATTGAGGATCAGGTGCAGACAGACCTGCAGAGGGCCACTGGCCTTGCAGAGACCGGCTCTGAAAACGCAGCTCGCCTGAACAGAGTCTTACAGCTGACAGGTGCCTCCCTGTCTTCTGCACAACCTTTGGCATAGCCTGTTGAGTCAAGGGGATCCTTGGGCAGATCCTTTTCTTGCTGCCCAGAATCCCCTTGCAATCCGTGACTCAGTCAAAACTGTCCAAGGGATTGGGTGGGTGTATAAAGCAACTTAAAACGAGGAGCTCAATAGTAAGGTCCTATGAAAGGAAGACTCAGGTCAGAGTCCAGATGGCCGCACAACAAGCATCGGCAGTGCATGCCTGTCCTCAAATTAATTAAGTAAATAGATAACAATACTAAGCTAACAACATCAGCGACGATTACAATATTGAGCTTGATGGCAGTGTCAAGCACAACCATAATAGGTGTTTTGGTATTGATATCTAAAAGTCGTATTTGTGAGAACAATGATGAGGATAATAATCAATTGCAATGAACTGGCAATGGATGTATGTGCTGAAGCCTCGACTGGCTGTGCATGCAGGCTTCTCAGATCCAGTGTATGCTGAGGCATACGTGACTGTACACCAGTATGACATAGTACTGGATGTGACAGTCATCAACAGGACTGCCGAGACGCTGCAGAACCTGTGCTTGGAGCTGGCCACCATGGGTGATCTCAAGCTGGTAGAGCGCCCCCAGAACTACACCCTGGGTCCCGGGGCCCAGAAGAGCATCAGGCATGTCCATGTGTGACAGCTGTTACAGCTGCTGTTTGTTTTTTCTCCTAAGTGATGAAAAGTCTGTCAGACCAGTCTTTGTCTGGGTTCATTTTCTTGATGACGCTGTGCAGTTGGGCAACTGTGTGCAGTGGTTCGACATGACGCAATTTGTCAATTGGTCTTGGCTGATTCTGTTGCAATGTCTGAAATATTGTGGGCTGTTTGATTGGTGTGTTGCTGGTTACAGGTCTCAGCTGGTTGCAGTCCTCAGAAGAACAGCACACTCTTCATCACAATGCAGCCTTTTGTCCCATCAGACCACAGCTCATTGCAAATGGGCTACATACAAAACCCTGCTTTCTGCAAGCATCACAGCCACTCATAGAATCTCACTCAATTTAATCCAATTTCCAATTCTAATCTGATGTTCGCCAAAGCATGTCATCAACCTTTTCTTTGCCCATAATGTCCCTGCACATACCTTGCTCATCATGAGGGTTTAAACTATTATTATTATCATTATTATTATCATTATTAATCATTTTAATACCATTAACATAATTATTTTTATTACAATGTGCAGGGCCAACATCAAGGTCTCTTCAACAGAAACTGGAGCAATCTTTGGCAACATTGTTTATGAGTCCACAGCCTACGCCGACCGTAGTGTGGTGGTGCTCAATGACATCCATATCGACATCATGGACTACATCAGCCCTGCCAGCTGCCCAGACGTGCAGTTCAGGAGCATGTGGGCAGAGTTTGAGTGGGAAAACAAGGTTGGTCACAGCTTTACATGTGTGGATGACTACAGGTGTCTTGGCCCTGCATGAGGATTGAGAAAAGAAAAAACAAGGGGGAGACTGTGTTTAGATCCTGTACTCTGACTGTGGACAATGCCTCAACTGCTACCTACTGTCTGCCAGACTGTGATTGTGAAGATTCTATCTCGCTTCATAAATTGTGTGGCTAATACTCCATTTACTTTAGCTCGGACAATACTGCTTGCACAACTGCCCAGATCTGTACAGCTTTCTAACTGAGGCTCGTGATGATTATGGTTTTATTGTTAAGCCACTGACCTTGCTGGACTGCAGAACCGTGTGTGCAGCTTGCTCATCTATAACTGCCAGCATGCCATCATCTGATGTGCATCTTGCAACCATGGTGTCAAACAAGTTCAGCCAGGGAATGTGGTGCAGGTGGCCATCAACACAACTATCACTGACGTGTCAGAGTTCCTGGACCACATAGTGGCTTCTACCAACATGCGCTGCGCAACCCCACGCAGTGCTTTGGAGGGAGAGTGTGGATTCCTAGCAGCCAATCTGTATGCCAAGAGCGTGTTTGGTGAAGATGCCTTGGTGAATGTTAGTGTGGAGAAGCAGCCTGACGGCAAGCTGGCTGGTTACATCAGGATCAGGTGTGTTGCATGCTCTACCTTGGCTTGCATTGTACATAGATTTGAGGGGGAAAGTCATTGCTGTTGTATTGTTCGGCAGATAATGCGTTTTACAGATGCAGGTGTGCTGAAAGCTTTGCTACCTGGTGCAGCTGGTTGACCATAGGGCTCACTCGTCTGTGTGACTGTGCAGGTCCAAAACCCAAGGGATTGCTTTGTCACTGGGCGACAAGCTCATTTTGAAACAGAAGGGATGAGTTGGAGTGAAAGACAAGTCTGCAGGGTGTCAAGGACGGCTCAAAGCATGTCAAGCTACTTTATGGTCTAAGTGCAGTTGATTACATGTGTCCGTTCTGCTAACGGCTCGAGTCTCTTGACACATCGATTATATGCCACTATGGCTGAACAGTGACACCATTTACCTCATCGTCACTCAAACTGCAATGCTCAGCAACCAAGTGTGTGCAAGCTTTGTTGCTGTTAGCGCCTCGTTGCGTTGACAGTCAGCCGTGCGTCAAAGCTCAGCGCGTCGAGACTTGCGCACGGGGGCAACAGAGAGAATCAATGCTCATGCCTGTGCAGCATTACTCATCAAGATACGGGAGATCGGAGTTCTTAGTCGTGTAACTTCTGCAGCGATCGCCTATCATAGCTTGGACGCTGAGACCTCGAAGTTGTTGCGGATCTCAGTCGCTGGTTAGGCGGCCTGTTTCGAAAGTCTACATGAGGGGAAAGCAGCCTTCCGAACACCGGACCTACTCGTGAGATGCCCTTCAATCAAGCTCAGCTAATCGAGGAGACGCTGGTTCAGCCTCGAGGAGTAACTCAGCAAGATGAAGGAGTAAAGGTTTGCGTATGCTGATTACAAGTGCTCCCGCATCAGTTCGACGCGTGCTGACCATGGCTTGCGTGTCTGCAGCTGTGCACACTCGACCTAAGAAGGCCAACCTTGACCGAGCGTGTGGTAGTGCTGTTTACTTTTCCGAAACATTCACCGGCTGCACCTTGGCAACGCTCTTTGCAGGACCTGCTTGAAGTAAGCTTGCATAAGTCTATGGACGCAGGTGCCGCCCTTGATTGCTTCCTCACTTGGCCTTTTGGAATCCTTCTGATTGTTGTTGTTGGGTATACCTTGCAGAAGTACCCAGTATGCTGCGGCAGGCTGGCATTTGCTGGCAAAGATGGATACATCGCATGCAACTCGGCAGGTAACAAGCTCCCAGAAAAAACATCAGTATTGGGTGCAATGGCGTCTCTAGCCTGTTTGCTGTGTGCCCCTGAATGATCTGTACCAACTCTGCTTTAATTTTGCAGCCAGGAGGACCTTTGGTATGCAGGCATACCATTTTATGAGGCGGTGCGAGCCGATGCTGTCAATGCACATGATGCAGCCTTGCCGACAACTGCAGCTGCTTTTACACAGGTAAAAAGAAAAATGCTGCTTTGATGGCCCCAGTCTTCACAGGAAGTGTGCGAGCTGCCTTGCTGCTGACATCCCCATGTCCAGCAGTGTCCAACAGTGCTTCATGCCTCTGTTGTCATGTTAATGAGTGAGCAATGCTGCCTTTTCAAGCAACAGCAATGCAGACCAGTCAGGTGTCTCAAAAATCTGAGGAGGAGCTTCAAACATCAGAGTGGACTCATACGGCACTGCTGCACAGGTCATCGATGCCGAGCAGATGCTGAGCGGGCAGCAAGCACTGCTCAAAGTTCAGGTCACGCATTGTGGTGACGAGCAGACAATGCTGGGCATCACAATCGCGCAAGTACTGTCAGGTAGCTGCTTCAGATTGCCTATGCCTATAACTCAGAGTTGCTGAGATGTACTTGGCTGAGCAACAGCCAAACGTTTGGCGTGTTGGTAGCCACAGCACTGCCCATACGTCTCAGCAGAAGTACATGGCGTCTCTGCAACACAAAGTTCATGCTGAATAAGGCAGAGTCCCTGTTGCTGATGCTGCAGATCTCACAGGACTAGTTGATCTGCTAAAAGACTGGATGAAGCTGCACCAGCAGCTGCTATCACAAGGGCTACCAATGCCTGTATTTGATCGTCAAGTTGTTCAGCCTGTAAGCATACCCCCTTGACCCCTCTGTTGCCCCACCTGCATCACCCCAAAAAGAGGGCTCTCCATCAAATCCTAGTGCATTGTACTTTGGCAAGCAAGTATGTCATGTACAGATGTGCTTTTGATTTGTCATACAATCTCTTGTGTGCAAACCTTTCTGCATCTTGGATCAAGCCAAGCATGTCTTGCACACTATTTGTAGCACACGCATGAAACTCTGCCTGATTCTGCTGTTCAGGTCCAGAAGATCAACAAGCGTCGCCCACACAGCTCATTTTTGCAGCTGTTGGGACTGTTTGGTGCATACATCAGCGTCATGTTTCAGTTTCTTTGGCAGGGCGCTTTCTCTGCCTACGTTCCAACAGTCCTTGTCATTCCATCACCCACTCTCCAAGACTTTAAGGTATGCTGAAAACTCCAATCCTGCAGCTCTCATTGCTGCTGTCCTGTACTTTCGTATGAGACATCCTTGCTGTACAAGTTTGCCTTCACAACTATGCATAAAATCCTTTCTGCGCAGCATTTCAGATGCATGGACTAGCAATTTGGAAACATGCCAGTGACGCATGCACATATCATAGCACAGCATGTTGGCACACTGTCTGGCTCTCACAATTGAAACGTGACACATATGACATGGCATATGCATATGTTCATGTGTGATGTATGACAGAATATGCGTACATGTACATATATACACATATACATATACATATACACACATATGTGCATATACAAACACATATGTACAGATGTAAGTTGTGTTGCCCAGTTTTGGTCTGCAATGTGTACATATATATATCATGTTATGTTGCTGAGTCCTGGTCTGTACCAAACATGTGATGTTTTCTTTAATACAGGACAGAATCAACAGTCTTCCATTGTCTGGACCACATCGCCTGTCATCCAATGACTTGCTATGCTCCATACTGTGGCATGTCAGTTGCCTTGTAAGAGACAGAACAGACAGCAGCGGCACGTTCTATCTGCCCTTCGATTTGAGGCAGGTGCATGTTTCAGATGCCTATTTTGGCAATGCTCACAGTATGCTGAGCGTCCAGGGTAAGGATTTCCAGCTCTTGGGGGCTCAGAAGTGACACCAAATTCAGAGAGAAGCTCATTCTGTGCTTCAAATCTACGCAAAGAAGTGTAAAGCACCAAATCAGATCATTGACACCGTTATTCTCAGTTGGAATGCAGAAGCAGCCAGTTGACTCTGCAATGCAGCATCAACCTAGCAAGGGTAGTGTTTGCACTTTGAATGCGAGCATCATGCTGGCATAAGAGTCTTCAGGCTGCCTCTTGTAGTTGCACAATCTGCATGATTTACACTGCTGATGGAGAGTCCCTTTGGTGGTGCTGCAGACCCAGATAGGGCGCCAATCGACACCAAGTCAGGCAGCAAAGAGGAGACAGAGATCTCCGTTGTCCTCACTGCGCGCTTAGTAAGGCATGCAGTTGTCGACGCAAGGTGGGGCACTGCCTTACATCTCAGGAAACCCATCAGATTTTGCATAGTTGCGTCAAACAACAGATGTTTGCTGTCACACTCTCAGCCCCCCTTCTTGAACCTCGCCACCCACGGCCCTGCCTCTTAATGACATCAGAACCCATCGTGGCATGACTGGACCATGACTGTACCATGACTGGACCATGACTGGACCTTGACTGGACCACAACACTGCAGGAATGAAGGGAAGTCAGCTCAAGAGGTGTCTCAACAGCTCAAGTCACCTTCCTCTTCTTGGCTCACTCGCACTGCCACACAGTTAGACAGAGTCATCAACCACGATGCCAGTCTTGCATCCTGGCAGGAGCTGTACAGGCTGGTGTCTGCTTTAGACTTCGGCGCTGGTATGCCAATTGGGCTGGCAACTGCCAGACAGGTGACTCCCCCAGCTATGGACCACTAAGTTCGATGAAGCTAGTGCAGCCTGCTTTGCACTGGCCTGCTTAGGCGGGTGCAAGATGCGCTGGGTTTGCTAGGCTGAGTAAGCAGCTCTCATAGAGATAATGGATATGAGCTTTGTAGCATGTTATGCACACAGGGATCGCAATGCCTGACCGGTCTGCTGTCATTGCCCTTGCTTACAGTCATTAGAGGGCATGACAACAGATAGCGTCACAGTCTTGGTGAGTAAGCCCTATCAATCGCCTTATCAGGGATCTGATTATTGGGGACTTCAACAGCTGAGGGTTGTATGCTAATGAGCCTCCATGTGATGAGTCATGTATTCTACAATGCTGCAATGGCACTCCCAGTCATCGTGTGCTGACTCCCGTGATGAGTGCTAAAAACAGTACATGTGAATTGATTGAATGATTGATTGATTGATGCAGGGCAGCGATGCACAGCCCTGGACGGCATGGTGGGGTCAGAACCCCCTGACGGGCAAAGCCTATCTGCATGTGAGTGTGCCTCCAAGAGCACAGAAGTCATTCAAGAGTTGTCATCTGTGGGACATGCTATTGCCCGGTGCATACTTTGCGTAAAGGAGTAAAAAATATTCAGGACTGGAAATGGTGCTACTGACGTCAAAATCGTGATGGGAAGCTGGTCAAATCAACATCTTGGTGATGTTACAATGGGGAAGCATTGCAATTGCGCAGTTACGCAATGTTCCTCATTTAGATTCAGTAGTATGTATGTCCAATGTAGGGAATGTAGGTGTCCTTGATAGATTTTGGTGACCGTTATATTGTTGTGCCCTGATGTATGCACTACACAGGTCAAGTTTGCTAATTCTTTACATCTGCTGCTGAAGGCTTGGTTACAGTGTGTACAAGGTTTCTGACACTGTTAATTTGGGATTTGCAAGTTACGCAATTTATGCTGAGTCATGCACAGCAGCTCATTTTGCAGATCTGCTTGTCTGTGCACATTAAAGCCTTGAACACACGACACTGTCTTCCTGCATGACATGCTAATTTAGACTAGTCCGCACTGCGATTATACAATTTGAGGTAGACCATGTACTGCTTATTTCTCAGGCTCTGTGTGTCTCGGGCGTCTGGCTTTCTGCAGGGGTAGATATATTACATAGGCACATAATTAATGCACATCGTAACATTTCCGTGGTACATTTTTTGATGTCCTGTTATTCTGTAATACAGCTTGTCGCAACATATGACTGGAGTTGGATGTCCCTGTATCAAGGAAAACCAGCAACGCCTGAAACTTACATTGTGAATATTGTTTGTGTCTAGCATGCACCCATTTTGTTGCCAGATGTAATTTGTGGTGGCCAACGACGATGGTAAGCAACACGTAACGCTTGTTCACATTGAAGCATAGCTGATGCGCCTTGACGTACTTTGTCTGCCATCTGCATGCGTCACTGTTCATCCTAGTGGTTTCCAATTGTTGATGTGTACTCAAGAGCTTTTCACAAGGGATTCTGTCCGTTGAGTGACCTGGGATGGCCGACAGCAACTTCAAGGTGATCCAGCAGTATGTGGTGCAGCCTCAAAAGAGAAATCTGGAGGAGCCCGAGGAGATCAAGGTACAGTACCTCCAAGTTGCTGAAACGTCGTATTGCCCTCGAGGGCCCCTTGACTGTTGTTGCAAAGTGATCATTTGCACCTGCAGCTCTGTAATTTCGACCGGAAAAGCCCAACCTTGACCGAGCGCATTGCTGTTGTGTTCGCCTTCCCAGGGCATCTGTCCGCCGATGCCCTGCGATCGTCGTTGGCCACTCTTGTTGAGGTGAGTGTGCTGCTGACGTGCTAAATATCAGGGGACAGTCTTGTCCTGTACAGTCAGTCTTGTTGCCTTTTCGCAGAGGTATCCAGTCTGTTGTGGAAGGCTGCGGTTTTCTGGAGGTGAAGGGTTCATCGTGTGCAACTCTGTGGGTGAGCTGGTCACAACTATGCTGGAACCCTTGCTGCACATGGGACTGCAGGATGTGACGTTGCGCCAAATGATCAATGGCTTTCCCTACTGTCTGACTGCTGATAGAATTTGCTGTACTGTGTTGCTGAGCAGGCCTGCCAGTCACCGAGTTGTGCCAAGACACAGAGGTGGATACAAAAGGGGCTGCCTTTGCTCCCACGGCCGGAATATACACACAGGTCAGTCACTGTGAAAATTTTGTGCGTTTAGCTGAGGCTCTAGCAGAGGCTTAGAAAATGCTTTGTCTTGGGTGTGAATGCTGCATCTGAGCCAGCCGCAAGACTCAATTCTTAAGTCCCAGTCTTGGGTGTGAATGCTGCATCTGAGCCAGCCGCAAGACTCAATTCTTAAGTCCCAACCCACACCCAGAGCTCACTTAGCTTGAACAAAAGCACTTGAACACCAATTCAACGTGACCAGAACCTCATTGCAGTCATGGCCATGGCCTGAAGTTATGTCGTGCATGCCAATTCAGGACATTGACCCTCGAGGACTATTGCATGGCAGTGAAGCACTGATGAAGATCCAGATCACATATTGTGATGAGGCTCAGACACTGTTGGGCATTTCAATGGCGCATGTGCTGGCTGGTACGCTTTGCAAATGCTGCCAGCCCCTGTCATCTGCACTACTTAGACCTTGTTGCCTTCTATGTATTCAGTAACAAGAGTTTTGATATGCCAAACATGCACACTATCTTGCGCACGTGGAAGCCAATAATTTCAACCATGGTATGCATAGAGACACTATTTTCTTTCACAGCGTTGCAAACAGCTGAAACAACCCCAGGTTTGTAACAGAAAGCAAATGCACAGGCCTCGTGTGAACTCCAAATCTTGCTATTTATGTCAAAGGCAAGCTGAGCAACTGGTTCTTTAGTGCAATACATTGTAACTGAGTGTTTGTACACATTGAGCATTGAGTGACTGTGGTAGAGCAAGCAAGCCTTGATGCCCTTGTCAATGTTGGCAACAATTTAAGGAGGTAGTGACATCACTTGCATGGCCCTTGAGGCCTGATTGCTGTATTGCATGGCAGGTAGTAATATGCTACAAGGTTTACTGACAGATGTCTGTCTGTGCAGATGTTGGAGGCCTGGTGAACTTCCTGAAGGACTGGATGAGCGTGCATACAGAGCAAGCACTGGCAGCACCTGAGCCCCTCTTTGCTCGACACCATGTCTACCCCGTACGTCCCTGTCTGTCTGTCTGTCTGTCTGTCTGTCTGTCTGTCTGTCTGTCTGTCTGGTCTGTTCCAACATCCCTTTGGCTGTCTGTCTGTTCCCCTGCTTGTCCATTTACCTGACTGCCTGTCCTGCTGCCTGCCCTACATTCGGTACCTTTCTGATGCTTTGATCATCGCAGACCTCATTTTCAAGAATTCATTATGTTCAGGCAATTTTTGATTGTCTGCTCTGCCGGGCTGCTTGTCCATGTGACTGCTTGCCTGGCTGTCTGCCTGCACCATCTGCCGTACCTGCCCTGCCCTACCTGCCCCGCCCTGCTTTACCTGCCCTGCCCTGCCCTGCCCTGCCCTGCCCTGCCCTGCCCTGCCCTGCCCTGATTTACTCACACTGCCCTGCCCTGCCAGCTCTTCAGCAGGTCAAGACAGATTCAGACTAGTCAATGACAATGCTGCAGGTGAAGCAGCTGAGCAGGCAGCAGTCCAGCATCAGTCAACAGGTCATCACAGTGCTGCAGTTCTGCAACCACCTGCTGACCTACCTAGCCATGCTCATCCCCTTCCTGCTGCAAGGGGGCTTCTCCACATTTGCTCCAACCATTCTGGCCATCCCTCTGGCCACCCTGCAAGGGCTGAAGGTAAACCCTAAACCCTAAACCCAACCATTCTGGCCATCCCTCTGGCCACCTTGCAAGGGCTGAAGGTAAACCCTAAACCCTAAACCCAAACATTCTGGCCCTGCAAGGGCTGAAGGTAAACCCTTAACCCTAAGCCCAAACATTCTGGCCATCCCTCTGGCCACCCTGCAAGGGCTGAAGGTAAACCAGTGGCCCTGCATGTGTGTGTATGTGCGTCGTCAGTAAGCCCCCGTTGCCCTGCTGTTGATGGAGTCACATTGAGTCATAATATAATGACAATGGAAATAATAACAATGCTTTCCAGCTCATGATGAGCTAGGTACTGCGTGACAAGTCTTGTCTGACACTGAGTCATGCTGTTGGTTTGAGTCACACTGACAGACCCCAGCCACTCTTCAAGCAGTCGGTCATGGCTCTGACTTGTCTGTAGCGCCATTGACCAGTTCAGATACATGATGTACTGTCATTCCAGGAAGAACCCTGCAGTAAAATGCATCACCCTTCATCAGAGTCCAGGCACACACAATCTGTCAAGCTAAGAACATTGTCAAGACCCACGTTTACCACTGTCACGACCCACACTTACCATCGCCAGAACCCACATTTTATCACCTCCACCATCAGCAAATCGCTGCACTTATGACTAGCCCGGCAGGCACACTCTGGATGAGCACCATCTTATGCTTTTGTTGCATTGGTGTAGCCCCACTAGCTGTCAAGCAGCATGCGACTCTGCATCAAATTATGTCATGAGAGCTGAAGTTGGACGTAAGGCAGCTCAAAGGCCTTTCCTGCAAGCTGTGGGTGCTCTGCTGCACCTGACAAGGACTCGTCCCAGGGCCTTTGCATCAGGCTGGATCTGATACAAGCGATGACCAAACTTTGCAGTGGGCTGAGTGCCTCTGGCTGCTACTGTAACCCCTTATTGCTGTGTCCTCAGTGGTATGAATCCGATGACCAATTTCCAAAACTGCACTTGTCAGCAAAGCTTGGTAAACCATCGGGATCAGTGTGTCTGCAACCACTGATTGCTGTGTGCATTCTGCTGCAGGACAGACTGAACAACACCACCATGTCAGGCCCACACGACATGTCTTCCAACGACTTGCTGTGCTCCATTCTGTGGCATGTGACGTGCATGGTGCGCCATAGGAGCGACTGTGATACCGGCACCTTCTACCTGCCTCTAGATCTGCGCCAGATGCATGCACCCGATGCCTATTTTGGCAACGCCCAATGTGTACAGACTGTGACAGGCAAGCATGCCTAAAATCTGCATCTGTGCGCGTGTGTGTATGCCATGTTGACCTGCTGCATGGCATTTGTGTCCAACAGCATTTGGCATGATGAAAGCAAGAGTGTATAGCACAAAAGTAGACCTGTTGCCGAGTGCGGCATGCTAGCATCCATCCACTGCTTGGCTGCTGGCTGCTTTGCTGGTTGCTTGCTCAGCTGTGGCCTGTCAGTCAATAAAGCACTGCTTGCAAACAACATCGCCTATGCACCTCAGCTCTCTACATCATGACAACAGCTCCCAGGTACGCCATCACCAATAGCGTTTCAACACGCATCACCCAGACAATACGTTGTTCTTGCAATCGCTTCTTGACAGATGACCCTGCTGCACCATGAGGTGTTGATAGGAGTTTTGCACATGCTGATGCATTGCTTATGCAGATCCACAGAGGCAGCGCATCAGCAAGAGGACGCGAAGTGAGGAGGACATTGAGACCTCTGTGGCACTGACAGCTCGTGTTGTCAAGCAGACTATCATAAATGCAAGGTGCAGTGCTGTGCTACCTCCACTGACTCCCTTTGCTGCCTTTTGCTGCCTCCATCTGTTTGCCATTTGCTGCCCTTTGCTGCCTCTGTCTGTTTGCCCTTCACGGCCCTTTGCTGTCTTGGCCTGTTTGCCCTTGGCTGCACTTCACTGCCCTTTGCTGTTCTCATCTGTTTGGCGTTGCTGCCCTTTGCTATCTCCACTGACTGCCCTCAGCTGCCCTTTGCTGCCTCCATCTATTTGATATTTGCTACCTTTTGCTGTCTCTGTCTGTTTGCCCTTCGCTGTCCTCTGCTGTCTCCATCTGTATGTCCTTGGCTGCCTTTTGCTGTCTCTGCTCAGCTTGCATACCCAGCGTGATCACTTCACTCCAGGCCGTGCTAGTACACATGCAACAGCCAGTCAGCATGCAGTGTACCTGTGTCAGAATGAACATGATTTAGCTGCAAGAAGGTGCCAGGATAGCTATGCAAAGGCTGTCAAAGCCATGAGAACAGCAGTTCCAGCGCTGCATGTATGCAGGGAGTCCAAGAAGTCAGCTCAGCAGATTCTGCACCAGCTGGAGCAGCTGTCCCTGCCTCTGCTGGAGGGCCTGGACAGCCGGTTGTGCAAGGGCATCACCTATGATGCCTCTCTGTCCTCCTGGCAGGAGCTGTACCGCCTTGTATCCTTCTTGGACTTTGGGACGGGCTTGGCCACGGGCTGCGCCACTCTTCAGCTGGTGGGTCACACTGTCTGTGCGCATGGGTTGAGATCAATGTATGTTTGGACTTGAACAGGCTTGCCCACTGTTGAGCTGTGAAGTCAAGAGTTACCCTGTCTGTGCTTGTGTGGGTGAAGGCGAAAAAATATGGTTGGATTATGGAAAAGGTTCAACCACTGGCTGCACCATTGTTCAGCTAGTAGGTGCAGACTTGCATTGTCTGTGCACCTGGTAGTGGTCACTATCTGCTTGCCTTGCTGGGGGTGTGTGAATACATAGCCTGGAACATTCTGTAACACCGGCAGCGTCGACTGAATTGCAAATCAGGCAGGGCCACTGGCAGTGCAACCTTTTCATCAGACAGGTCAAGTTGAGATGTTGCACAAGACCAGCTGTGAATGACTGACCTGATATGTACATGTTGTGTGTTGAGTCAGGACATAAGGCTGCCACCTGGGATAGACCTATACGGGCGGCCAGTTGTGTCTGAAACAGCAAGCATTGTGGCTGCATTGGTCTGCTTGCATAGTGCTGCCTCATCACAAGTTTCTTCAACTGTTGGATTAAGATGCAAGTCCTCAAGCATGCCCTGATTTGCAGGCCTCATGATGCCTTCACCACATGTTGTTGCACACATGCTTGATGACTCTGCACATCAACATTGAGCATGTACACTACTACTGTTCTGTGTTGTCAGACATGCGTTATGGAATTGCAGGACAAGGACATTCTGCCATGGGCAGGGTGGTGGGGGCAGAGCCCCTTGACAGGAGAAGCATTTCTGCATGTGAATGTTCCCCCTGGCCAGCAGGCTTCCTTCAAGCGCTGCCATCTGTGGCAGACACTGCTGCCAGGCGCTCACTTTATTTGATGATGCAAGGCAAGCAGCCTATTAAATCAGGCACAAACGACGAAATTCCTAGAGTCTGACATCTTGGTCATGCACAGAACATAGAGCTGCCACACTGAGTGTGAAGCTGACAGCGAATTGTGCATGTGCCGACATCCTAACATCTTCTGTAGGACAATCATAGGTCTAGCAACTCGTTTCTGCAGTGTATGCATGTGGTCAGACATTTCTGTTCAGCGCAATGTGCCCCATGTGTGTCCTGCACACTTACCGCAGCTGCCTCTGACAATGCTGTACATTTTTTACATATGGTACACAGCAAACATTTGTCAAGGTACACTAGGTATGTATGCAAAATTTAGTGTACAGTATACCCCTTAGGTATTGTATACACTCATGGTCTTCTCTCAAATACAATATGCACACATCATCTGTACATTGAGCTGGATCTGCACATAGGAAACATCACAGCAGACTCTAAGCCTTATGTACAGTGCCAATCTGGCTGATTCAGTATTGAAAAGCTCTTGAGTTGTCCTCTGCAGTACTCAAACAGCACTCCACTGATGTAGTTGTCTCTCTCAATCTGTCCATGTCAGCGGGACGAAAACTGCGGTGCAACCTGCTCGAGGGTTGTGTGTACAACTCGTGCCCACTCAGCAACAACATGGGGCCGTTCAGTACGCCCTGTGACAGCTGTCAGCTCCATTTGAAGTCTGTCAATTGGGGTCCAGGCCCATCGTTTCTCCATGTACCCTTTGACTATCAGGGACACAAAGCCTTGCCAGGAGTCTAACGTGGCCTCTGACACTGGTTTTGCTGCAGATAGAACATGCTGTTGCTGAAGTGATGCACTTGCGGGCAGCAATCTGCCACAAATATTCACTGGAGAGACACCTGCACAGTCTACCTAATGCCAATGCAAGATTTGAGCTGGCAGAAGAAAACAGCCCTACAATGAGTCAATTAACTGCACGCAGCAGTTCATGCAGGGCAGTGATGTAAACATGACAGAGCATTACCTGTGGACCATCTGCGCGTGCTTTTTGACATCACAAGTGTCATCCACACCATGCAGACACACAATAAGCAGTCCTTCTGATCAATAGCCTGCATTGCATGTTGCTGCAGTTGGTCCACAGAGCATTCTTATGGTGAGTATTGTAGGGAATTAGGTCCAGACATGCATGCACATGTATGCAGGGTGTGTACACCAACAGAAGATAAATTGTATAGCTGTACAGCAGTGAAACAAGGGGATGCCTCCAATGCAGCGGTACCTTCACACTGTCTGGTGTGCTCTGCTGTGCAGTTGCCTGCTCAAGCTCTTGACGCAGTGTGTCTTCTGAGTATCCGCACTCATAAGCAGTCACTGCAGTCCTTGCAAAGTTCTGCAGGGCAGAGTGCATTAGCCACACAATGAGAGGATGATGCCTGCACAACTGCATCTGTGGAAACTCAACAAAGGCAAATTAAATGACGCAGGCACTGCGGCTGGGCAAACTACCTGAACTGCTTCTGAATACCGCATGTTCAGCATGGCAGGGTTTTGCAGGGCATAGTAGCTTTCTGCTAAGAGTAGAGGAATTGCAGCAGTTGCAGGAGCTTTGTTCGCAGGCAGACCAGCTGCTGCCCGCAGCTGGAGCTGCAGTCGGCAGCACGGTCAAGATTCTTCCAACAAAGACAAATTGGCATGCCGCAAGTCGCACGATCGCTGCCAGTGTACCTTGCCCTTGGTATGAGTCTTGTTCGAGATCGTTGATCTGAGGTGCCACGCGTGTTGCTGACGTTCGTTCGAAGGGCGTACGTGTGCAAAATGAGATCCAAGAACTGTGGATGAGTATCCAAGACGACTACTCCGGTCAGCAATCGCACACGCACGGCATATGGTGCCTGTGCTGAACTGCATATATAGCGTTGACCTGCAGCTGTTTGCGTGTGTCGGCCACGACCTCAGCGCTTGCAATTCCCCTAGTTGTGCTCGTTCCTACGGGAAGAGGTGGCACCTAATTTTTGGTCTGACGAGAGTTCGATGGTGCCCAAGCTGTTAAACCAGCAGTGTTCGTACCACTGTACGCACAGTTTGAAGAAGAGGGGCAGAGCGTCTTGAAGCGCGCGCTTTAACACAAGACTTTCGAGTGTGACGCGCAGAAAACATGCAATTGAGCTGTGCAAGACAGCGCGTTGGTGCTGGCTACTCGAATTGCTCGACAGTGTTGTGGCATCCTTGTCGCGCCGCGTCACAGCTCGTTAGCTGCACTCGAGCTCGCGTTGGCAGATCTCTGTTGACTTCACCGACACGGCGATCAGGGTCTGTTAGTCGTCAGCATAAAGTCACTGTGGCGCTCGCAAAAAGCCATCTTGATGATCCAGTTGCACATTCCGTGCAAGGTCGGCTCCTCACGGTGCACTACCTTCGACGGAGAGACGTGAAAGTAAGCCATCAGAGGCGCAAGCCTCGAGCCAAACCTTGTTTCCGATCGTCACTTGCTCCAATCATTCGCTTTGCATCGTTTCGGCTCTCCCGCAACGCTTGATGCTGCATCGCGTCGCCGCTCGATAGGTCCACCTGGAAAGTGATCTTTTGCCTAGTTTGGTGCTCGGCTGCAGGATTGGCGCTTGCACACTTGGGGCGAGGTACAGAGTCCTACAAAAGAAAACGACGGTGTTCAACCCGACAGGTGCTGTCTGTTTAACATGACCGGGTGTCTGACCGATATCACCGTGCTGCAACCATCGGTGCCTTCAGGTGCACGGACACTGAAGCACAGTTTCGCTTGCAACTCATTCCTGACCACCAAAAGAACGGGTACAGCCATTGGATTGGATTGCAGCTGCGGAAAGGTGTGCTGCAAGATTTGCACTTCTGGCTGATGCTGCAACCTGAGCCTTGGGTGTCTTATGAAACATCATGCACGCACCTGATGTATCTGTTGCAGGTAACCAGCTTGATGCTGGAGGCGAAATTGTTGAGATCAGCACAGACACCCGTGAAGTGTGGCTGGTGCAAGGTAACAAGGAGGTTTTCATGGAAAAAGTGGACATCAATAGCATGCTGACAGGAGACTTGACCAAGTCATACGCACACTGGTGGGTCTGCGGCATTGAACATATGTCCTGGCCACGCATGATTCAAACAGCATCAGCAACACAGACATGATTGCTACAGAAGCTCCACCAGTAGATCTATAGATGTAGTTTGTGAGCCAAGACGAGCCAAATGAAAACCCACGTCTCTCTGTTGCACAAGATGTTCAGTGGGTGACATGTATGCTGCAGCACTCCTCATCTTGCAGCCACAGCTCACAGCCCTTGTCCACAGGCGATATGCGGACCCCCACATGCTGCACATCAATACTGAGTGAGGACTGACTACCTATCAATGGAGTCTGCATACATTGATGCTGGTGCATGCAGGACAGATCAGCACACTGTGCTGTGGCGCATTGACGAAGCCTTGCTGGGGCAAGATGAACCTGTCTTCAAGCTGCACTACAGCAGACAAGGCAACCTCAAGCTCACAGGCATATCTTTGTTTCCGCAGCTTGCTTTCCTCTTCTTGCTTGTGGGTTGCTGCTTGCAAAAACAATAGAGGCTGCAGCACGTGGTATGTCACAACATATGTTAACTCACAGCCTGAACATTCAGCCGGAACCTCAGACAGCAATATCATGATTATGGCATGTGCGGACATTAGATGCTTCTCATGCAGGAGAAGGTGTCGCACATGCTGATGAGTCATACCAACTTGAAGACACAGCGCAGCAGTACAAGCCTGGAGGCCATTTCCCTCATTTGGCTGGGTGCAAGATGTTGGCGGTACCAGCACTACCGTTTGATGAGGTGAGTCCTTTCAGAAATCTTCCAGACATTTCATGCCTCCTGGTGATGGTTGCTCGCCCAGCGCCATCATGCTCACCAGTCATTTGCACCTATACCAACTACCCAAACCCACAACATCCTGGATCTCCAAATACACAGCTCAATGATCTGAAGCACAAACTGCAGCAAGCTTGGTAAGCCCGCCAGTCTTTAGTGCAAAGGTCTTGAACCAAGCAACCAACAAGGCCAGCCGGAAGGCTGCAGTTGCTGCTCACCAGCAATACTGGTTATTGCAGCTGGTCATGGCCCAAGGGCAACACAGCATGCGCACAGGCAACCCGCATTCAGCTCACAATCGCTCAAAGAGCTGGGCTGTTTTGAGGCAACTATGACCTGAATGACTGTTGCCGTTGCGCTGCTGTGTTGCACGCGGGGTGGCTTAGTAGAAGTTCTTGTGCAGCAAGCACACAAGCAAGCTATTCCAAAGCTCACAGCACCTAGATGGACCAGCCACACCACTAAAACCTCATCTTGCATCCAAGACGCCCTCAGCACCCAGCACCTGCTTACTCACTTTTATGACTACGATAGTTGCTTTTCTCATTATTGTGATTAGTATCATCCTCTTGCTATTGTCATGTTGTTTTATATCGTTCTTGTTTAAACCTGCACTAGCCTGCACACCCACTACCTGATCTTGCATCCAACCCTGAGATTGCCGGTCATGGCATATGCAAGTGGTCTGAAAGAAAAACATGCATCCAAACCTTTTGCATATCCCATTACCAGCAATCTGACTATCACTGGCTGCTTTTGCAACTGCCGCATAGTCCAAAACTGCCTTCTTTATGTGTATGTGTATGTTGCTGCAACACTGAACACATTTATGTTGTATGGTGCAGATACTGCAATGCCAGCTGGCTGTGACCATGGAGACTTCGGGCGGGCGACCCCTGGCAGCAACAGGTACCCTAACACCCATCTCAGTCCTTGGCCAACCCCTCGGCAAACATGTACTGCATAGCATCACCTGGGATTCTGCAAATCAAGCTTTGTCACACAACATGCAATGTATGGTGGCTTGTCCATGTGAATACCTGTAGTCACATGGAGAAGGCCCCAAACGTTGCATGTGGTGTGACAATGTTGTGTGACCATGCAATCCATGTTGAACGCGTACATGTCAACATGGAATTGTTGATGAGAACAGTTGGTGTGCATCAATCCGGCTGTGCTGGACTTTTCAGGTGTGCAGATACCTGGCGTATTGGATGACCTCTTCTTCTATGAGGGCTTGCTGGGGGCCCATTTGGGGCCTGAGGGGGTGGCTATCTCCCTCTGGGCTCCAACTGCTCAGCAGGTATGCTGCCTGTTGTACACCCACAACTTTGGGAAGATGTACATGTACACACAATGATGCAAGCTTCTCACTTTAGATGTACAATTGCATATGTGTGTTGAACTCATGTATACTTAATTCCAGCATTACACACTCATCGCAAACGCACACATATGTATACACATTCAAATAGTCTTGTGCAACCAAATACATATATAAACGATTTTGAATCATCTTTTCATTTTGTATACATTTGGATAACCGGTTTGCTGCAATGGAGCAGTTGACAATGGCTTCAGTGCATTGCATATCAACAGCCATTGCATGCTACATGTTCCAGATGGCTTCAACATCATATTTCTGAAAAATCTAGCATTTTTTTCCTTTTGTATTTTATATAGTTTCACAAAATTTATAAAAACTTGCCAATGTATGCAGGTGGACCTGGTGGTGTTTGATGGCCCCAAGGATGACCAGGCTGTGTCTGAGGAGCACATGACCCTGCACAAGGGAGTCTGGAGCCATCAAGTAAGCCCTGCTCTCTCATCTTGGAACTTCCAAATCATGCAACAACATGCACCAATCCGTCTGCTGCTGTGGGGCAAATCAGCTGTACATCAACAGAGTGACTAACAATCAAGGAAGTATAGCTGTTTTCTCTCACAGCAGCAGACCATCAGGGCTTTGACGTCAACATTGAGTTGTGGTGAGCAAGACTTATGATGCACATGCTTGGCTATAGCCTGTGCGTCTTGAGTCTTGCTGACCACAAGTCTAGCTTGATGACAGCCAGTACCTACACAGCATCTTGACACAGCGTCTTGCAGCCATACCTAGTTGC
>JAABUP010002856.1_pt1 | contig 32028 bp, 33 predicted proteins | sample 5559201 | NCBI WGS metagenome assembly JAABUP01 (sample SAMN10711887, study PRJNA513373) | rock metagenome | isolation source: Antarctica rocks | place: Antarctica
GATTAACAGCATGATTGCTAGTGCTAGTTGTCTTCTTCTTGCTGTGAACCTCTATGTTAACTATGTTTTTATAAGCAGTAATGCTCTCATCAACAAAGCAGTTATGAAACTTTAGAACCTGTTCTGATTCAGAGTCTCAAACACAGAAGATTGAGCTTTCTTTCATGCTTAAATAGTGACATTTGAGGCTGCAGTCCTCAAACTTAACTTCTTGCTGACATTGTTTCTTAAAAATGTGTGCTTAAGCAATGATATCAAAGACACAAAGACTTAAGAGGTCAGAAATGTTGCCTGTTCATGCTTCATAGAGTGTCATGTTGAGTACTTGAGTAGAAGATTGGTTCTTGATATAAACTGCAGTTTTAATGACTTTTGATCAGAGGTGTGAGTTCAGGCCAAAGTCTCTGAGCATAGCTTGTGCAGGTTCACAAATAGTGCGATTTAGCTGCTCAGAAACACTGTTTTCTTCAGGTGAATAGAGCACAATAGGTTCTCAGATGATGTCATTAACTGTAAACCAGTTCTTCAAGACAAGATACTCACACTCAAAGTCAATGTGAAGGCATTTTAAAGAATAGTCAGAACAGCCAGTCTTCATCAATGTGACAAAGTTCTTAATATGCTTGACTGTCTTGTCTTTGATTTTCATGAAAAACATTCAGGTAAACCTTGTGAAGTTGTCAGTAAGGATAACAAACCACCTTGAACCATCATAGACAGTGAGCATTATGGGTTCAACAACATCTGAATGAACAAAACCTAATGGTTGAGTCACTCACTCAATAAAAGCATTGTAAGAACAATGAGTCTGCTTGACTTTCATGCACAATTCACAGACATCATGTTGTTAAGAAAGATTCTTAAGATCTATGCTGTTGATGATCTTAAACAGATGCTTGATGTTTGTATGGCTTAAATGACTCAAGTGTTGATACCACATATCAAACAATACCTTGAACTCACAATTAGCTGCAAAGGCATGAGACTGAGATGTATCATCAAGGTGTAGCTGAAAAATCCTGTTGACCTCAGAAGCATATTCAATGACATTGTTTTTGTGATGTAAGGTGCAGTCATGCATGTCAAAAGAGATATCATCAACGTGCATGCAGCAGTCAGAAACAAGGTTTGCAGAGAAATCAGAGACATGCATAACATCTTTGAGAATAACCTCTTGTATGTCACTGTTAAAATGAACTAAACATAGTGAAACCATGCTCTTTTCAATGATCTGAGCAGATTCATTAAACGTTTTAAAAGATCTAGAAATAGACTTGTAAATAAGAAAGAATTTGCATGTAGAACACAAGTGATCAGAGGCTTCAGTATCAACAATTCACACACTCATAAGGTGTGATCCTATGATGAACATAAAGCTGAGTGTTGTGACATTGTCATCAGTCTTATTGAAGGTTGATTTGACATTGTTAAAGAACTTGTTCAAGAACTTGTCTGATAATGACAATTTGTCCTTCTTCTTTGCAGCTCAAGCTGCATTAAGTTTCTTCTTCTTATGAGGGTATTTGACAAAGCACATGGGTTTCTCATGATCAGTCTTTTTACAGTGTGAACACTGAAGCGACAACGACACTGATTTTGATTTGTCATAAAAGGTCATTGCAACAGAGCTTTTATTATTCTTCATTCTAGCCTCATCAATCAACTCAGTGACTAAGAAATTGAAAGTAAAAGTTGTAACACAAATGAACTGATGTTTAGTCATGACAAAGACATTAAATATGAATTTAAGGTTGTTAAGAAGAACAGTAAGTATAACTCAGTCTGAAAAGGTAGAAATTATCTCTTGTAGACATTGTGACAAAGTCTTTAGCTGATCAACATAGTTCTCAATAAACTTAAACAAATTGTAGTGATGACTTAAGAGTGTTGTAAATGTAAGGTATCTGGTGTTAAAGCCCTGAACCTCATACAACTTCTTGAGCTTCAATCACATTTGATGTGCAGAAAGGTCTTGAATGAACCTCTTAAAGCCATTCTGACATAACAGTGCTATAGTAGCACATGCTCTGTCATTCTCTTTACTTCAGACAATGTATTCAGATGAGAACTTCAAGTTCAAAGTGTTGACATCATCAAGTTCAACAACTGATTCAAAAGATGTGTCTGAAACAACAGCTCATAGATCTTTGTTCATAAGAATGAACTTGATGTTAGTGGCTCATGAGGCATAGTTACTAGCATCAGCAAGATGAGAAAAGTTGAAAATGCTGTTTAAGAAAGTCATGATTATGTGAGTTGTCAAGAACAAACATCAAAACACAAAGACTATTGAAAAAGTGAAGAGATGTTAATCAAGAATATCATGACAACAAGTTGTTTGAGAATATTAAAACAACAAAGATGTTGTTTGAGAAAGCACTTAAATAAGCTATCAAAACAATGAGTCATTCAAGAAAGCACTCAGGTGAGCTATTGAAATGATGAAAATGTTAAAATTAAGAATATCAAGTAACAACAAAAAGAGAGTTGTTTGAGAAAGCACTCAGGTAGGCTATTGAAATGACAAAAGACACTGTCAAAAGATGACAACAGTGAGGTCAATGAATGACTGACTAATGTCTTGAGGTATGAAGGCAAAATGCTGAGCTCATAACCTGTTGAACAGAAAGACATCAAGTTGTTGATATAATAACCTTTATGAAATGACTGTTTTTCTCATATATTCTGACTAGAATGCAGAGTCTGCATCAACAGCATGACTTTTGTGTGAGCTGACTAAGCAGCGTCACGTGACACGGCAAGTTCCGGCGCTAGGTCAGAATAGGACTGAAATCCCTCACAAAGCCTTCTTATTTCAACAATAGTCTATTATTTATATCTTAATTGATAAGAAAGAAGATGAATTCATTTTTTAAACATATCACAGTGATATTTTAAAAAGAACAAAAAGCTATAACAGAAGGCTTTTTACAAGAAGGCACTTATAAGTTAAATACACTATACAGTGATTATGCAGCTTTAATAGCTACTGCATTAGTAGCTGACTGTTACAGGTTTGCAATGAGACTGACACTCAATTGATAATTTCTAAATACAAGAAGAATACTATGAAGAGAAAAAGAAGAGCTTCATACAGAAGCAAAAAGATAATGTGCTTTGATCTTAAAGTCTTAGTAAGCAACTAGATTATAAGACCTTAGTATGGGTTCAACTTATGACACTGACATTGTTAAATTGTTCACTTCATACAATTCATAACATTATTAATATAAACACTTAAAGACTGAGAAAATCAAAAACCTACATAAGGTAGTTACAGAAGTGAGTTCATTGAAGGTCTCAGACAGTTACACATTATGTAAATTATATTAGTTCATTAAGAAGATAAGAGTAGTCAATAAAGCTATGTCAGAAGTAACAACTCAACTATTAAAATAAGTCTATTTCAATTTTTGAGGTCTTTATTAAGTTCTGTCACTAAAGAAACATCAGTATATACTTACATTTACAGATAATTATTTCAGAAAGATCTGAGTAGTGTTTATGAAGTAAAGAACAGAACTTTATAACAAGTTTGTCATATGAAAAGCATAAGTTAAAAACAAAACAAAACAGAAGATTTTAAATGTTCATTCAGATAACATCAGTAAGTATGTTAATCTCAAATATTTGATGAAAGTGAACAGAATTCAACTTAAAATAACTGTATTCTACACTTCAGAGAAGAATGATGTTGCAGAATAAATGAATTAAACAATAATTTCAATAGCTAAAGCTATGCTCTTTAAGTCTAAATTAAAACAGAAATTCTGAGCTGAAGCAGTAAACACAGCTGAATATGTCAGAAATTAAGTCTTTATTAATTAAAAAGAATAAACTTCAAAGAAGATCTACACAGAAAGAATCTTTGATGTTAAGCATATGTAAGTGTTTAAATGTGTGTGTTATAAACACATTTCAAAGAAAAGAAGAATTAAACTGAATGAAGTCTCATTTAAAGAAATATTCATTGACTATCAGTTAACTATAAAGCAATTTTGTGTGTTTAATTCAAAAAAGAATAAGATTGTACTGATTATTAGTGTTAACTTCTTCAAAAATGAATGAGATACAGCTATGACACTCTTAAGTAATGAAATTGCTCTGTTTAAAAAAGAATAATGATTATGTTAAAAGCATTGATTTAAACAGCAATAATATTATCATGAAAAGACTGCTATCATTGCATATGAATTCAGTAAGAGTAAAACTGCAGAATTAAGTGAGAGCACTCTCACTATCTGCAGTACTGTTATCTGAGAAAGTGATGTCTTTAAATCAGCAAATGATCAAAATAGTAGCTTTATAAAAGTCTTATTCATCATCAAAATCTAAGACAAAAGAAAGAGAGATTTAAGCAGCAAGTTTTATCATTAAAAAGAATGTACAGTCAGAGTCTCTGATTGTAATTAAATAACAATCAGTGAAAGCTGAGATTTCAAATTTAAACAATGTCATTGTTAAACAAAGCACTTAAACAGTTACTAAGTTAATTAAGTTTAAAGATGAAGTTGTCATCATAATTAAAGAAGATAGTGATGTTAACATTATGAACAAATATGATTTTTGCAACTTTAAGAATTTTAATCAATTAAAATGTTAGATTTGTGATGAATGCACACTTACTGTCACTAATGCTGAAGATCTTAATAAGTTAAAGCATGTTAAAATAATTAAATCTACAACTTATAAAAGGGCTGTCAATTATTCTCAACATGAAAAGCAATGAAAGAAGACAATTAAACATGAATTAGTCTCACTTTTAAGCTATAATACATAAAAATTGAAGCAATTACTGATGAATTGAGATGCTGTAAACAGTAAATGAGTATTTAAGATTAAATATGACATGAATGAACAGTCTATATGTCAATTTAAAGCAAGATTAATTGTCAGAGAATTTACTCAACAATATAAAATCAATTATGATGAGACATTTATTCTCACACTTTAATACACATTTCTTAAAGCTTTGTTGTCTATAGCTGTCTTTAAGAACTATGAAATTGAGCAAATAAACATTATCAGTGCATACTTATACAATAACTTAAAAGAAAACATTTATATGAAGTCATTAAAAGACTTAAACAATAAGAAACTCATCTGTAAACTAATAAAGAGTCTTTATAAATTAAAACAGTCTGTTAGAGTATAAAATCATACTATAGCAAAGACATTTCACAGAATGAGATTTTGTTTTATTAATGTAAATAATTCAGTGTTCTATCACTCTACAACAAATGTTATTATCACTCTTTACATTAACAATATGCTGTTAATAAAACATTCAATAAAGCATATTTGCTGTTATAAAGAAACACTTAAAAAGGTATATAAGATTAAGAATTTAAAAACAGTCTTATAAGTGCTTGAATTCAATGTTAAAAGAAATTGCAAGGCACAAATTCTAATCATTGATTAGACACATTAAATTGATGCAATAATTAAACAATACAGTCTTCAGAATGACTGTAGCATTTAAATGTTAATTGAAGGCTACAAACATCTTTAAAAAACTGATGATGAAAGCTGTATAAACATCATCTGTTATCAATAAGTTATAAGGTCATTAATGTATGTTATGTAAGACACTCACCTTAATATTGTCTTTGCTTTAAAAAAGCTATCACAGCATTGTCAGAATTCTGTGATACTTCACTGAAAAGCAGTCATAAAAGTAGTAGTGACATATCTTTATTCAACAGTAAACTACTACATTATGTACAGTCTGTGAAAGAATCTTGTTAAATATTTAAATTCTGATTACATCTTCAATAAACAAGACAGAGTATTAACTTTAAAGTTTATTTACATGTTAAATGAAAAAACAATTGCATAAGCTAGTAAGAAGCAATGATGTGTTGCTATGTTCACTGTTGAATCAGAATACATAGCTCTATGTAAGACAATTAAAAAAGAAGTATGAATATAAAGACTTCTTCTTAATCTCAACTCTAATTTCTTTCTCAGTCTGTTAAATGCTGCAAACATTTAAAAAGACAATACAGAGATAAATATACTGATTAAGAACCTTAAACAGCACAATAAATTGAAGCATATTGACATTCACTATCATTATTTTTACAACATGATAGCTTAAAGTATTGTTACTGTCAGCTATTGTCTGACATTGAATATAATCACTGACAACCTTATAAAGCTCTTACCTGTTCAGAAATTTGAGCATTCAGTAGTCACTATGGGATTGAAGGCATAGAAAACATAGAGTCAAAGAAGGCAGTCACAGAAGATCATTGCATGAAGTGAAAGTGTTGAAAATAGAGGTTGTTAATCTTACTGTTCCGCAATTACCTTTCTAAAGTAGTTAGATCACCATTGTCACATGATGATGAAAACTCTTCATCACTGCATGCAAGTTCTTCTTCTTCTTCTTCTTCTTCTTTAGTGGTCACAATATATACGATTCTACCCTATTAAAACTGTCCTTATAAGTAGGCTGTTCAACACGCTACAGCTCTATTTACGGTCTCGTGTCATGAGTCTTCTATCCTCCGCCAACTTTAGTACTAATTCCCTTACATCAATTAAGACCTGATTGGTATGTTGACTCTATGAACGGCGCTACTGAAGATCCTATATCAGCGGTACGAAGAGCAGCCCCCGATAACATAGTCGCAGCTTCTCGAATTCGGCGAGTTGATTTTGATACTCTTTAGACAATGCCTCCAAGCCACCCTATGACCAACCTAATGTAACATCTATCATGAACGAATCACAGGAGCCCCAGCTACACCTAGTCTAGGTCCACTTGAAAAGCCTACTCCGGCACGCCTGGCCCGAAGAGACTCGCACCCAGATGAGCCAGAGATACCCGGTCATAGAGAGAACACGAGTACGAAATCGCACAGTGGTCCGGCCGTGGCAATACTCATTTAATCAACCAACCCGCAGCCCTGGAAGACACTGCCATATGATAATGTGGGTCCTGAGCCTACAACATAATGCTTGACATGCACCCCCAATCCCCGAGGCCGCCAGCGCCCACCTCTCACCCCGGATGGACACCGGGCCCCCAGCGATTCAACAGTAATCACCACCCGATCGTACGTGAAGTTTCCACCGTAACCTACGCCGGTGCCAGAATGTGCCACCCGCCAACACAATGGTTGACGAGAGTCAAAGCCCTCACCTTGACGTCCGACCACAACACGGGCGCGCTGATAACCCCCTCCGTCATTCTGACTGTTATGCGACAGCTGCTTTCATCGAGAGACCGTGGAAGCTGGTTCGGTGCCTTAGGGCTGCCGGTCGTGGTGAGTACGATGTCGATGACTACTCTGTTCACGAAGTTGAGGTGCCAGTCGATATTCTCCCGGGAGTCTGGGATCTGAACTGCCGTCAATAGGCAGGGAGGACCAAGTTCCCCGGTGCTGGGTTGCATTGCAAATTAGCCCGTTTTTGTAGCCACAACGAAGACTCTTCTTCGTGCATGATGGCAGCAGAAGAGCCGATGATGGGTGGTTGAGAGGAATGAAACTAGTAATGTCAAGAGGACCAACATCGTGGAAGTCATTACAGTCCGAAACTTGGGTTCCGTATGATGCAGTCGACAATAAAGTAAATGTGTACGTCTAAAATTGTGCTTTGGATAGGAGACCATAATCACGAACATTCTGAAAGAGCTGCTGTCACGTCATGTGAAAGGAGAGTCACTGCGCACTTCGGTGTAGAACGCATCTACTTGCATTGTTCCAACCTACACCCTATGCACCCTAGGAGCGACTCTCACGGCGCGAGTGCGCGAAGGAAAGGCGCAACGAGACAAATCTGCAGGCTTCGAACACCGAAGCATCTTAGCTGACTAATTGGAAGACATTGTAAGAAAGAGAACCATCTCGAGAGCTGTTGACTGATTGATAAGATGTATGATGCGGTGGGCCTCTCTTGTATGACAAGAAGTCTTTGCAGATGTCATTCGAGGCCGACGACCATGACCGTGAAACTTCAGCGTTCAAGTAGCTCGCTTGTTGCGGCACTCGTAGGCAGCAGATCGCTTCAAGGTCTGGATGCAAGGTCTTCAACATGAGGAAACCTCTGAAGCGACTCCGCAAGTCGTGCGGGCCGTTTATCATGAAGTTCGGAATAGGCCTCTCCACGTGTACGCTGCCCATGCAGCTCCTTGATCGGATGGAACAAGACTTCGATGTTGAGACGCTCTTTGCTTGGCAATCCAGCCACGGCGTTTAGATATGGTTGATACCAAACTATGCTATTAGATCACCTATAACCTCATCTATGTCTAGAACATAAGCACAAAGATTGGTGACAGTCATCTCATCGTGGCTGTGCTTTTATGGAGGTAGCCAATTCCGACCGCTCGCGGAGAAGACTTGAGCGCCGAAAAAGAGCAGAGACCCGAAGACCTCTAGGATGCGAAATGAGCTACATGGAACAGACGAGACCGCCGCAGGGTTGGGTGCGACATGCGATTGCACAGGGCTTCAGATTTGAGAATCTGAAGATACTAGTCAAGCACATATATGCTGTACGCCGCCCAATGATATTAGAGAAAGTGCATTTTGCAAAGAAAGAGAGCACAGAGAACTATCGATCGAGCGGTCAAATGGGCGAAGAGCCTCGTTACATGATGATAGCCGGGACTATTAGGTCAGGGTCAGCTCGGTCCGCAGGCTTCAGCATGTGACAAACGTTACCATCAACATTCTGCTTGATCGACTTATGTGGAAGGATTGAGCCACCATTGACATAGATCTCATCTCCAATGGTGACATCGTCTCCGAGCACCGAGACATTCTCCAATCTGGCCCACTTCCCTATCGAGCTGTTCCATCCTACAATGGTAGACTTGACCCAAGCATGGTCTTTGACCTTGCTTCCAGCCAGCAGAACACATCGCTGCAATCGCACGCCATCGCCAACGATGACGTTCGGTCCAATCGTGACGTTTGGGCCAATACGGCAATTGCGGCCAATTTTCGCGCTGGGGTCGATCAGAACGTTGCCGCCGTAAACATATGGCACAGACGAAGGAGTGAGCATCTTCGAGCCTTTCTTGGTGAGCGAAGAGAGGTAAAGGCAGGTTCCGCTCAGGAAGTCCTTCGGTTGGCCAACATCCATCCAAAAGCCCTCTAGATCAAAAGAGTGCAACTGGCCGTCCTTACAGATGGCTGGGAATGTTTCCTCCTCGATCGATGTCGGGCGAAGCTCAATGCGCTTGAGTACGCTCGGGTTGAGGATGTAGATACCAGCATTGATGCGGTTACCCACAAATTCCACGGGTTTCTCGACGAACCGATCAATCCGAGATGAGTGGCCTGGCTTGTGCACAACCACACCGTACTTCGAAGGTTCATCTACTTTAGTAACGACGATAGTGCCCTCTTCTCCGTGGGACTTGTGGAAATCAGCCAGTTGCTGGAAAGGGTAATCGCAGATGACGTCGGAATTGAGTACGAAGAAGGGAGAGTCGTCCTTGCCAAGAATCTTCTCTGCGAGTTTGAGAGGACCGGCGGTACCAAGAGGTTCTGATTCCACGGAGAATTCGATTTTGACGTTGTATTCCTCCTCGTACTGCGTGCTTGCTTAAGCTTCGGTTGCCCAGGCATGCCCCATCCCTCGTTCAGAAGCCTCTTACCTTTTTCAGCGCTGAGACCATGACATCTGGTCGATAATTGACAGCAAGCACAATATCCGTGACACCTGCAGCAGCCAAGCTCTCGACTTGATGCAGGATCATGGGTCGGTTCGCGAACTCAACCAACGGTTTGGGAAGAGTAAGGGTCTAATCATGGTCAGCTATGACTCGTAACCAGAGAGATACCTTAGAAGCATTGAAAATAGCAGATGATCGAGGAACGTGCGCGCTCTTCGAAGGGCGAGGAGAAAGAAATGGAACGTACAAGGGGTCGTAGGCGGGTGCCGAAGCCTCCAACGAGAATAAGGGCTACGGTATGGTATTAGTACTGGGTGGCTATAGTAGATCTGTTAATCTCGAGAGATCCTTGCCCTTCATAGTGTAGATATTCGTGTGACTGTGCTGATAGATCGCGTCCTGCAATTAAGATCGGAGTGACGACGATGGAGCTCTTGCTGAAGGGATAAAACGCCGGTGTTCAAACGAGTGTGTTGCTCACGGCGGTGAGCTTTTCGTGGTTGATGGAACCTGGATAGCTTGCGGGATGAATTGGATTGGGTGTGAGTGTGATGGGGTTAGATAGGAGAGGCCACCTTGCAGCGGCGATACGAGATATGGTTGGCGTGTTCAAGGGTCCTCCACCTAATAATAATTTCTGCAGCTCACGCTAAGTTTAGCTCCCGCCGCCAATGCAGCCTCTGTAAACTCTAAGGTATCAGTCTCCTTGGCATGGTTCCTTATTTGCATGGGCATTTCTCTAAAGAGGCTCATCGCCTAGTAAGCTGACCACAAGATGAGAATTACTGCTTGTGGAGACGCCGGGCACGCTCGTGATTTTGAAGCCGAGGAATCTCATTGCAATCCCGATGAGACGTCCTCCACGCACCACATCATGCACTATGTATGGACGGGATGATCTATAAAGAGAGAGAACTCATTTCGCACGATCGGTGGAATATGGAGACTTCCACACTCAACGAGAATACGACATCTCAGCGGATACCTATGTGCCTCAGGAGACAATGGAGACGTTGCAGTAGACCGGCAATTCAACGACGGCAAGCGGGCGGACCCGAGTCCGCAACTTCTCGTCCATCAGGCTCACCCAGATCTTGCTTGTGGCTGTTTGGACTGTTGTGTGTCTGGAGGCAAAGTATGCTTTTCTTGACCCTTCATCCCTCTGCGCTGAGGGCGTTGTTCGTCAATCTTCACAGCTTCTGGCTTGTTGATTGACCCAACGAATTGCATCACCCACTCTTTGACTGTTCTGACCTTCGCAGCTTGCGGATGCGTATTGTGTGCGTCAGTGGAACGTATCGGTCTGTAGAGATTGTCCGTATGATCCTGGTCATCCATGTTTCGATAAAGCAGATCCAGTTTGGTCATGTCCTTTCTCAAGCTTTGCCCGTACACCTTGCCCCTGAATGAGCTCAACGCCACGTTTCTTGTGAGCACAATATCCTGCGGTCTTAAGTCCTCTAGTACCTTTTTTAGATTACTTTCCGCTTGTGGACGTCCCTTCGCATCATGCGACGGCGGAAGCCAGAAGTTGATACCGAAGCCCGCTTTGGTCTCGTCGCCAACTAGCATCTCTACGAGCTTCATCTCTCGACCTCCTTGCCTTGTCCTGATGAAGCGCGGTGCCGGAAGTGAGATTATGCCAACTATGAGATCGACAGTCATGGTTTGCGGTGATATGGAGCGGAGATACGGTGCATTTGGAATATCTGCGAGATCGCTAAGGCGCCCTGATGTTGGTATCGAATTCCCATCGTGGATTGGCGAAGCTGGACTGCCAAAGGAATATGAGCTGGACGTGGAGTCCAGAAAGGATGTTCTAGTAATGACCACACTAGGATCTGCGCCTTCTTGGGAAGCGACGTCTTGAACATCGATCTGTGACGAAGCGATGTTCTCGTGTACGGCAAACGAGTGTTCGTAGAATTGGGAAAGGATCTCTCCGTCGGTCTCAGCGGAAGAAGCGGATCTAACTTCATCGTCTGTGCCGGCTTCCACGGAACGGAATGAAGGACCCGAGGTACTGAAAAAAGACGTGGCTACATCGTCGGGGGCCCGACTACCATGCTTTTCGGATGTTATCCCACCAAGCTGCGAAAGACCTGTAGGCAAATGTTGGCGCTCCATAGGTATGCAGCGCCATGCTGGCTGCAACCCGTCTGTCGATGTTGCTACTTCTGTATCTCTGCTAGTATCAGATTTCGAAAAGGAAGGCAGCAGTTGCGTTATCAAAATCCGGCTTTCCCACTGCAGGGAGCTTGCATTTGGAGCTCCAGTAAGGAGGATTAGTCGCGACGCTGGGGCCATCGACGCTGCGATACATGCGGCCATGGGACCCATACAGTTGTACGTGTAACGTGTTCAACGTATGCCAATCGGTACTGCAGCCTCTCCCAAGGAGCTAGACTGTCTGCTAACACCCCTTCTCCGATTGTCATCATCATGTTGAACGATCCATGGTTGTTGATGGAATTCAGAACAGGGTCAATCCGAGACGGAAACTACCTGCATTAGCGTCATCAGATCAGTCGTAAGGCTGAATCGCTATCCGAGGCTTCCGGGGCGAAAGCATACGCGTCATTTACGTTGATGGACTTGCTTAGCAGCTGTAGTGGAGCTATATCTCACAAAAGAAAACAATGCTCTTGTAGAAGATCGTATTCCATCGTACAAGTAAAGTATCTTGCCAGGGAAGCAGAACGGGAGCATTCCGCCTACAGATGTGTCAGCAGATCTTATAACAATATCTCCGAATCCACTGTGCCAAGATGCCTAGACCTAGTCAGAAAGGGTCTACCAACCTCCAATCCATTTTCCGCCGCAGCACTGCTTTCCTGACATCCTCTTCATCAGCATTGGACGTAACACAACTATCCAGTGGCACATTTGCCACCGCGCCCGAAGGCACTCTATTCCCAAAAGTCGATCCATCAATCGACGGGGAGGACTGCGAGCATGATTGCGAGGACTGCACCATCAAGTACCCGGCGAAATGGCGTATCGATGAGGAGGAAGAGTTGTACGGCCATGTGAAAGGCTGGAGTACACATTTGCTCGTCGCGACCGGCAAGACAGACTGGACCAGGGATGTAGAGGATGAGAAGGAAAGTGTGATGGAGGCAGTGGTGAAGGGTGGGGTTAAGCCTAGTAATGGGGTAGGTGACATAGTCAACGATCAGAGCAATGGATGCAGAAGACTGAAGCAATGCGTATATCATAGCGTCTGATGCTCTCGGCCTCGAACATGCCACCTCCGCAGGACCATCATGACTTTCCCAAGGGCGAGCAACCAACAACAGTTTTACTCCTCCCAACCTTCACCATAATCGACAATGTCACTCCGGTGTCCGTCCCCGAGCTAATTCATTACTTCGTCGACCATGCGCCCACGACAACCACACCCCTACACGTATCCTCATCACTGTCCAAACCCACAACGAATGGCACCAGCAGCGAGCCACCTTCAATTGATTCCGCCGACCACTTTTCACCACTTGACGACCCCACTACGACTGTAACCCCATCCATACCCTCCGTTCCTGCTTCCAACTCCCATCCCTTTACCACACGGCCCTGCCCTCACCTCGCAATAATCCTCATCTGCTCCCAAAAAACCCGCGACGCCCGCTGTGGCCAATCCGCACCCCTCCTCCGTCGTGAATTCGAGCGCCAGCTCCGGCACCTCGGCCTCTACCGCGACATGCACGACGAGCGGCCCGGCGGTGTCGGGATCTATTTCATCAGCCACGTGGGCGGGCACAAGTTTGCCGCGAATGTTATGGTGTACAGGAGAGGAGCTATTGAGGAGAAGGAAAGTCGTGGGCAAGACAGTCGGGGAGGGGAGGCGACGCAGGGAATCTGGCTGGCGAGAGTCCGGCCGGAGGATTGCGAGGGGATCGTCAAGTTTACGGTACTGAAGGGGAAGGTTGTTAAACCGGAGCGTCAGCTTCGAGGAGGGTTTGATAGGGCGAGGGGCCTTGTAAGCTGGTAGGACGATAGTGACATCCGGGTATGGTACGGCGTGCATGGAACAGAAGCATCATGCGCTGATAGAGACTTCATTGCTTAGCATTGGTGGGGTATATAGAATTGTCTAAACCGGACTGTTTCCAAAAGCCGAATAGAATCCCGAGAAAGAATTATTGTACTCCAGAACCCTTTCCTAAACGCCTTAGTAAAGTGAGCCCGCGGGAAGGAATTACGTCTCCACAGTCGATGCTGTCGTGATAGTGTACGGCAAATCCAATGGACTCCTCGCCTCTGCCAATCTGATGACACTAGCCCCTGATCTTGTAGAAGTCGTAGAAGACGCCGTAGTCCGGACACGATTCAAAGACGTAAAAGAGGGAGTTCTTGGTACGGTGGTAATAGGTGTAGACCTGCTCGAGGCCTCTCGCCGTCGGGTCGGGAGGTATGAAGTAGCAGTGCGGATGGTACCTTCGCTGCCACTGCGGCTTCTTTCCGTTGCCGTGCGAATTCTGTCGTGTATTTCTCTATCACCGCCGACCTCGTCCTCCTCATCCATGGCAGAGGACGATAGACTAGCTTGATCCGGATCATCGCCTATATCCTCGTCATCTTTTGCCTGCAATTCCGCTAAGACGGCACGGTCAAGCTCTTTCATGCCTCTCAATATCTCCGCGAAAATTCCCATGAGTGTTCTGAATTCTCTCTCCGTTAATTCAGAGCCGGAGAATCTAGCTTGCTCGTAGAGTGCTAAGAATTCGGCCCCTATATTTGGTGGGTTGATCAGTTTCACAGTTGTGAGGTACGACATGTAGTCGCGCAGTCCCATAGTAGCAGGACGCTGGAGAAGCTCAACGACGCGTGCATCAGGTATGATAGTTGGCGGTTGTGCGTCGTTCGGAGCGGTCTCTGGGAGAAAACCAGGATCTGTGGGAGCGAGAGAGACGGCTTTTGCTTCAATGAGATGAGGTAACTCAAGAATCACTGGCCTGTAATGCAGGTTTGGCAAGTCAGAAGAAGAAGGCGAAGACCACCCCGGATGTGATATCGGACCCCAACTCGGCTCTATTGGTAATGGTTGTGAGGATGCGCCATCGTGCTTCGCGTGGTGCACTTCACTTCTGGACGACTGTCCTTCAATGTTCGGTGCCGGACCATCATGACTGTGTGAAGCTTTCTCTTCTCTCGTATCTCGAGGCCTGGCATCATAAGCAACCATCGCACTCCGCGCTAGCCCCTCCACAATAATACGTCTGACGCTCTTGCCCACATCGCTCTTCTCGACCGGTATCCATGTCTTCGGTATTCCTGCAAGCACGCTTCTGTTTGTATACAGTCGACTGGCGTAGATCAGGATCGCAAAGACGAGCGTCAGCAGGTATGTCCCGCCAATGACAGAAATATAATAGAATTGGTGATTCTTGTAGGCTTGATAGATGGTGTCGCCAGGCGTGATGAGAAGGAGTGCAAGGAGGACAAGATTGAGGACGGTGAAGGTTGTGCTGTAAAAGATGCGGAAGAGGGGTAGGCGCATCTTCGGCGCGCATCGCGCCAGCTTTCTGGTGGTGAAGGTCGAGGTTCTTGACGAAATGACGAGCTGTTGATGATTCGGCTCTGCCCGCAACTATTAATACAGTAGGGACAAAAACTCTGGGCCGTTCATGATACTCGGAAAACCACTTTTTTTTTGGATGCTCAAGATTTCAAAATTCACAGATATCATAACTACTTTACAATCACAATTTAGTTTTATAATCTGAGTATACAGAATCATACTTTCTATATAGATCTTTCAATCTTTTGAAAATTGAGTGTGTCACTGAGCAAATGCATATGTAGTTGATAAAATTACGTATAAACACTGTAACAGCGACAAAACTAAGAATTTTGTTGATTTTGTTGCAATTTATATGTAAAACTCACTGAAAACTTCAATAACACAATTATCTATGTAATAATCAGTTCAAAATTTTCACAGATGTAAGAAATTTATATATATTTTGATACTGTACTCTCAGATTTCTGTAAGAAATTGTTATTGTGTTGTTATACACTGATTATTGAGCAAAAATACTGAAAAACATACAATTTCATTAACTACATTTGCATTTGCTCAGTGATACACTTAATTTTTTATAGACTAAAAGAACTGTGTATATTTCATCATTCTGTATACTCAGATTATAAAACTAAACTGTGATTGTAAAGTAGTTATGATATTTGTGATTTTTAAAATCTTGAGCATCCAAAAAAAAAGTGGTTTTCTGAGCATCATGAACGGCCCAGAGTTTTTGCCCCTACTGTACTGCACAGCAGCTTCAGAAAATATTTCCTTCTTCTACTTCTTCTTCTCTTTCTCCTTCAAATACCCGAGGTATTCGCCGTATTATTTGCGGTAAGAGTCAGCTCAAAAAATATCACGGGCCAGCGCAAACTTACGAATAAACTAGTACAGTAAAGCTTGCCGTGGTAGAGCACAAGCAAGACAAAGCACGATGATTCGCTGTCGTCTGATTCGAAATTTGCCCCCAGTCCTTGTAGATGGCGAAATCTGCGTGGGCGGCACCAAGGCGCTCCTGTGCTTGCCTCTTCTCTTCCCATAGCTCAAATCCACACAGGGTGTTCATCAGAGTTTCTAGATGGTTATGAGCCCACCTTTTACGCTCGTATAGAACAACTGAATTGATCTTTTCAGGTTCGCACAGGATTTTCTCTAAATGCCGATACCAGTAGTAAAGTTGCAGAAAGGATGCTGCGCCAATATCTCGTATCAACAGTACAATGCGACTGCCAGGAAGGGCAGATACATTACATCTATGTGGTACAGTTATGCCGGGGCGTCATAGCATTCTGGCCACCATGGTCGAGTGGTGCTTGGTAAGCACTATGATACATTCTCACCTCCTTTTGCTAGATGACTACGGTAAAGCCGGCCATAGCCATAATATGATGTATCACCAGAGAGCTGCCACCCGACAATGGGCTGATCTGCGATGAGAGTTTCTTTAAAGTGCGTATCCGCGCAGGACACCCTCATTGCAGTCACCCCTGCATATGTTGATCATAAGCTCGTACGCCATTGAGCTGTTCTTCAGCTCTGTGGAAGTTTTTTAGCTTTCTGAAGTGTTCTGGAAGAACCACTGAACAAGACATGCTTCATCAAGTATAAGAGAGTGTCTGCCAAACTCCAGTCCATGCCGCCCGAGACACGCTGAATCTCCGCTCCTCAATGTTCCTCCAGCTGAACGTATCTGCCTAACCCCAGCTCCCCTAGAAAGGTGCCACCCAAGATGGAGAGAAAGTAGCCCACATTCATCGTCATGACCGCTAGCATCCTGAGGGATTTTCAGCACATATTGATCGGAAAAGGTCTTCACAGCCTACAGTAGATAGCTTATCCCCGCCATCACCGTAACGATTCCCGCCCTTGGCACATCAACACTGGACCTCCATGGCTGCACTTCCCTTATATTTCTCCGGACGACCCTCACTGTCTCCTCCACCCCGCTCTGTGTCAACAGCGTTCCGGTCTTGGCATCGCTATCTTCGCTGGTCCTATCCGCCTCCGGGGTCTTCCCCGCAACGACAACGTATCGTCTGTTGAGTGCTTTGTCCAACGACCTCTTTTCCATGATATGCTTGACCGCGAAAAGGCCGCGAAGGAAGGCCGCGAGAATAACAAGGAAGATGCAGGTCCAGGCATACTGGCCCGTGCTATGGGGTGTCCAATCGGAGGAGTAGAGTGGTGTCGAGGTGGAGGAGAAGAAGACCATTTGCATCATTGACATAGGCATCAAGGGCATGGATGAGTCTATGGAAGCCGAGGATGAGCTGCCAGACGACTCGTCAGGTTGTGGAGTGGACTCGGAGATGGAGACAGTCGTGAAAGACGGGTTTGTATTAGTTTAGATGCTACCGCGAGTCTATGAGCTTGGATTCATGGAGAAGGTAGCTCATGAGACAAACTGCACTCGTCTGCCTTTTGCCCGCACGCCCGTGGGACCCCAAGCCACACAAGTACAATTACTCTGTGCTTGGACTTGAGCGCATTATGACACAACAATAAAGGCATTTCCGGCTTTGTGTCGTCAAACTTACATACCAACTACCAGCATCCCTGTTCTTTATGCGCACGCTAAGGTAGGGTGGATGATCTCCATGGTCTCGGCTGTCGGGAACTAACAAAAGCGCTCACATTCCAAAGCCCCACTATGATTAAATATCTACATGTAGTTAAACTTACTACTCGTACTGAAGCACGAGTGGGAATCCAATCCCAATAATAATTCTTCTGCTCTTACAGTATAGTATGCGTTTTGAATTATGCTCAAGCGCTAGGCTGTCGTTTGGACTGCAACGGAGGCATCCGCAATATCCATATGCTTTCTTTGTCTTATTCATTCAACTTCCATACCACGACAATCCTCGTACTGCTGTTCAGTCTGCTCCTGTATGCCTCTCTTGATAAGGCAGCCGATGCCCTGAAAGGACTGTGTCAATCATCAACCATATAACTCATACCGAAAACTTGTCAGGAACTCCCAGCTTGTCTGCAAGGACCGTAGCCACGATGGACATGGGAATGGCCGATATGGGAGCCATGGGGTCAATGTCCATGGGCTCTGGGGTGCCGGGCCTCTTGTACATGCAACTGATATACTGGGCACTTGTTGGAGGGGCAATAGGGTTTGCAACCACAATAAATATGTTCTGCAAGATCCAGTACTGGCAAAGGTTAGCCTCGAGTAAGCTGCCATCGTCCAGAGGGAGTGTAAGCTAACCTGTCAATCAACCAGATTGTTTGGAGCGGGAAGACCAAGTCCAGCAAAACCCAAGTCATTCTTCTTCACCACTGTGGCGACGATTACAGCGATAAGCCGTGAGATCGCCTATGCATCTCTCCCTCCATTATCGTACAAGCAGATAGTTCTTCGGACGCCTCCCTTGGGACCAATGTTGTTGGTGATCGCTAATCTCATTTTCCTTATCGTCCTTTGCTTCTACGGATTAGATCCTAGAGATCAGTGGCAACGGGAGAACATCGGTTACCGGACCGGCTTCATTACCATATGCCAGCTTCCACTGCTCTTTCTCCTCTCTGGGAGAAAGAACATCGTTGGCATGTTTACCGGATTCGGCTATGAAAGACTGAACTGGCTACATCGGTGGGCTGCTAGGTGCCTCCTGTTCACGGCAACGATACATATGGGCTATTGGTTCGCCGACTGGGCCCCGTACAATTACATATCTGTCAAGGTGACGACGGACCCCATAACGAAACATGGTGTCATTGCTTGGTCCTTATTGGTTTGGATTGTCGTCAGTTCCATGGCCCCAATCAGGGGTTGGAACTACGAATTCTTCGTTGTCCAGCATCTTCTTTCTTTCGCAGCATTCGTCACGATGGTATATATACACACGCCTGCCGAAGTTCACGTCTGGATCTGGATTCCTGTTGGGCTTTTCGTTTTCGACCGCCTTGTGCGCGCTGCGTCCGTCCTATACAATAGCTTGTCCATCTTCCACCCAAGACATCGTGCCAGGGGTCTTTGGGCATGTACAGCAACTCTCACGCCGCTATCGCATAACACAACACGCATCACCATCGCCAACCCACCAATAAAATGGGCAGCTGGCCAGCACGTCTTCCTCTCCTGCCACTCTATCGTCCCACTGCAGAGTCACCCCTTCACCATCGCTTCACTACCCTGCGATGGTAAGATGGAATTTATCATCCAATCAAAGAAGGGTGGCACAAGGCGCTTCTTCAGCCACGCTGAGAGGTTCCATACTGCGCTCCCGGTCTTTACGACCGATGGGAGCATTACTAAGGGCAAGGGCGTTGCGATTGAAGGCCCCTATGGTAGAATTCGACCCCTGCATCAGTTTGACAGTGTGGTCTTCTTAGCTGGAAGCACAGGGGCGACCTTCACATTACCTCTCATGCGCGACATCGTTTCTTCCTGGTACGAATCTCACCTGTGCGGCATGCCTTTTGGGAGGTTACAGCTAGTGACACGTAACATCCGATTCGTCTGGGTAGTGAAGTCCCTGGGGCAGCTCAGCTGGTTCTCCGACGAGCTTTCCCATGTTGCCTTGGATCTTGAGCGCTGGAGGTCGGCCTTCGGGGGTTGGGCTCAAGTGGAGATGAGCGTTTACATGACTTGCGATGAGAGTCTCACGGCCGTCGAACCTACTTCCTGTCCGCCTCCTATCGTCTCCCCCATCGCGCTGCCCAAGGCTAGTCATGGCCAGGTTGAGGAAATGCCATCAGGTCAGCTATCGAACGAGAAAGCGTCGCTGAAGGAGAAGGGGGACGATCTTTCCATCCGCTCATTTTCCTCCACCTCCACCAATGAAAGTGAACCAAGGGGTACCTGTGGACCCGATGGCACCTGCTGCTGCACCAGCACCGTAAATGACGAAGACGCCATCTCGACCATCGTGTGTACATGTAACTGCACACCCTCAGAATCGTCTCTCCCTTCACATGATGTTTCCCCCGCAAACGTCAAGAGTTCTTTACAAGACACTCCGAAACCTACGCGATCCTTACATCCGTCCATCACCGTGCTCGCTGGCCGTCCGAACCCGCGTAACATCATCCGCAAAACGCTCGAGCAAGCACTCGGAGAATCAGCAGTGGTTGTATGTGGCCCTCGAGGATTGGTCGACGATGTGAGGAGGAGTGTGGTAGGCTTGAGCGATGAGAGAGCTGTGCACAAGGGGACCGGGGCGCAAGGGATTTATTTGCATACAGAGGCATTTGGATACTAGGGAAGAGTAGTGATCTTGATAGAAGGCAAGTGTTCGGGCGAATGGCGTTCAGGGTGATTTGATTCAAATGCCTTGGGCTGATCTTTCATGCATTGCATGGGCGTCAAATGGACACGTTCAAATTATGTAACGCTGTAGGAATAAAATAGCATAGCATAACCTCAATCTAAACACCTTGGCATCTAAGCAAGACACAGTAACAATTCCGGAGCATCGTCGAGATCCTAGAACCCCTGGCTAGCTAGTTCTTTCTCCGTCCATTCCCAGAGACTCTCAGCCAGATTGGCGTCCCGCGCATCCGCACTCCCACCGGACTTGGTAGCCACTGGCTTGTAGTACGCGCCATTTTCCAACTCCTTTGTCTCCGTCGTCGCGGCCCACAGTTGGTTCTTGGCGCCTTGTGGTATGTCTCGCATGAACAACGGCCCGAAAAGAGCCAGCCCATATCTCACAACTGCATTCGACTCTTTGTTCGGGCCGTAAAGATCTGTCTTGATGACGCCTGGATGCAGGGAGACGGATGTGATTGATGGGTACTTCTTGGCGAGCGAACGTGTGAAGAGGATGTTGGCGAGTTTGGATTGCCCGTAGCGGGCCCAAGTGCCCTGTGCGTCCAACTTGGTCCTGTCGAACAGGATGCCGCCAGTCGGAGCGAGATGGTGACCTTCGGAGCTAAGATTGAGGATCCGGACGTCGCCGCCGGGGCCTTCGGCGGTTCTCAGCAGGGTCGGGAGAAGCAGCCTGGTCAGAAGAGCATGCCCAACGTGATTGGTGCCGAACTGAATCTCATAGCCTTCCTTCGTAGCGCCGGCGGGCACGGCCATGATGCCGGCATTGTTGATTAGGATATCGAGGCGATCTGATTTCGATTGGAACGTTTCTGCAGCAGACTGTATCGAAGCGAAGGAAGTGAGGTCGAGAGACAGGAAAGTGATAGGCGCTTCGGGGACAGCGGCCCTGATGTCAGCGATGGCGGATTCGGCCTTGGAGGCGGTGCGTGCGGCCAGGTAGATTCGTGTAGGGTGGTGCTTTGCCAGTTGAAGGACGGTCTCTTTGCCCAGTCCGGTGTTTCCTGGCAAGTACTGTTGGTTACTGGACTGCTTAGTGTGATGGAAATTAGACGTTGAACGTACATACCACCTGTGACCAGAATGATCTTGCCTGAGAGATCCGGAATATCGGTCTCCGGATTGAAGCTCTTTGCCCCGAACATCTTGAAAGGATTGAGATGTGGTAGGTAAGTGTTGAACGCTTCGATGGGGTGGAAGATGCTGTCCGTGATCACCTTTCTGAAATCTGCAAGCTCGATGAGTGCATGAGCTAGTGGAGCTTGTGATGTTATCGGCGATGGGAATGAAGACTGAAGTCTGTGTGCGCTAGGAACATCAGCTTGAGGCTTGCGCTGCTCCTGGTGTTGAGTTTCGCTTTTCTTGTCGTCCATTCCTATATACCTAGCTATAGATGGCAATTGTGTCCGAGCATATGATCACCACGCCGGACAACTGGGAGCTTGCATTGCATGTCCTCGGCGCCCACATCAGTTACGCTGTTGAACAGCATTGTTCGCCTAAGCTAAGAAATCATCAAGGATAGCGGCTTCACTTTACGATGGCGGATGTCTTGGCCTATCCATATCCATGTGTGGCTCTCAAGCAGGGCCGAGCAGCGCTTGGTGGTTCTTCTACTGTACTAATGCTCGGTACTCAAGTACTACGTATTTGCTTCACCCAGGAGATATACATGTATATACATGCACATGTATGAACCTTAGAACGAAGCTGACGATGTGTGACTGCCCTCATGAAGCTACCTCGCTAAGCGCAACTTGGGAGACCACCACGGCTCTTGCCGAACTGCATTGTGAACCGCCCATCACGCAAGGTCAATATACATGTACATACACATGCTGTGTACCTCACAATTGCTTCTTACGCTCACTCTCCTGAATACGGTACGTCGCAGTCTGCGCCGAAAGCTGCTCCTTCTTGGATTCCGCGGTCCAGATACTGATCTCACGGGGTTTAAATAGCTTCGTTGACCTACCGAAACCGCACCACTCGACAACTTGTGGAGCAGTCACAGCGGAGTCTTGACAATCATGGATCAGGCGAAGCTTGCAAAGATGCAACAGTCAGTGCGGATTGGTACGTTCTCCGCTCTTTCATCGCTTCCCTTGGAGCCTATCGATGAAGGATCGCTGCAGCCGAAGTGACCTGGCCAATCTTTACGATGATTGCTAACCTAACTGTCTCGCTCGATTTCAGGGTAAGATACAATTTGTTTTGCAGATACCAATTCTCTCTGGTCCATGTCGCTACCATGGCTGAGATATTACCGTGTCCAAACTCCTCATCTGCCCCGGAAAACCTTGACTGACCCGAAAGTTTTACCATAGAGGCAAGGGTACACCTCGAAGAAAGATGAAGAAGGTTCATAAGAGCTCGGGGACCGATGACAAGAAGCTTCAGACATCGTTGAAGAAGCTCAATGTTCAGCCGATCCAAGCGATCGAGGAGGTTAACATGTTCAAGGAGGACGGAAACGTGATCCACTTTGCTGCACCAAAAGGTATACCGGCTGCATGAGTACTAGTGCTTCGCGACGTAGATGGTCGTGAGGAGGCACGCTGTCTTGAAGCCCAGGGCTATTGTTGAGGCAAGCTGCTCGCATGGAAAACTGCTGACGTCTTTTCGTAACAGTCCACGCATCGGTCCCCTCCAACACCTTTGCCATTTATGGCAATGGTGAAGATAAAGAACTCACCGAGCTTGTCCCTGGCATACTCAATCAACTGGGCCCCGACTCCCTCGCTTCTCTTCGGAAGCTTGCCGAGAGCTACCAGTCGATGCAGAAGAAGGAAGGTGGCGAAGATGGGGAGAAGAAGAGTGGTGACGATGATGATGATGATATACCGGATCTGGTGGCAGGAGAGAACTTTGAGAGTAAAGTGGAGTAGCGAACACTCAAGGATACTGGCAGCACATCCTGGGGCAATCTCACACGTGTCGACCTAAACGTACGCGATTACCTTAGGAGTTTGTGGGTCACTGTAAGCTAGTACATGCTACCCTAAAGAAAGCGCATCACCACAGCTGCTCGCACAGAGGCATGAATTTATTAGGCGGCTGTCCCATGAGAGATCCTGCTCTCGTGTACAGCATCGACCTCGTACCTGTTTGGCAATAAACGTGGTCATTGTCGCACGTACTTGATACCGGACCTTTAATTAGGCCGATGCCCAGCACATACTAATCCCAATCTCCATTTCATGGTCACGCCCCATGAATGATTGGAACAATAGGTGGCGAAGCAACCTTGAGTACGCGCTCCAGAGCCTGGACGTGGGTCCCTCATCGCCCGCAGCAATGTTGAGCATATTGTTCGACACGGCATCCTCGCTCAAGATGACCTCAGCAGTTGTAAGGACAACCCAGTGGCGAGAAAACTCTAGCTCGGCGCATACGGAGGGAACTTGTCATACGTACAGCATGCTATCGTCGAGAGGCCTTTGCGATTTGTCAGTTCCGGTTCCTCAGATTGACCGTGACTGGTCAGTGTGGTGGCTACGTATAGCCCAACAGCTGGCACTTGATGTAATGCAAAATACCTAACGGAACAGCAGCAGCCAAATATTAGGAGGACTTGTCTGAGGTGGAAGCACAGTGTAAAAGATGGGGCGACCACAAGCCTTGAAGTCAGAAAGAGTAACTGATTCGGGAGTAAGGAAAGACTGCTTTGTTCCAACCATTACATACATGTAGCTTGATCATTACTGACACAGACAGAGTTCAACCACGAAGGAGACGGTGATAAGCATCTTAGGTTTTCGACCGATGCGCATGTGGAGAGTACTTGCGGAAATATGAGGTACGGCAAGGTACCTTAGGTCATGTTTCTGAATCGACGCTACGGAGCAGTCTACGATAAGCGACAAGGAAGCTAAACCTTAAATACGAATATCTCGATCCCGCAGGCCGGTTGATATGAAGATGAAGATCGCGGATTTGCCTTACTCATCGAATCAAACCGCAGTCGAAACAATGTTCTCCCGTGATTTTACTCCTAAGGCCCGAGCCAATTTATTAGGCTCTCTCACACGCTCCTTCTACATCCATCCTCCAATATCTATGCGCTTATCTTCCTTTCCGTGCTGTTGCTTTTCTGCTCTACCATTTTACAAAGTAGAGTACCTGGTTCTCTCCTCGGCCCCCGTGAGAATTAATATTCCCTGGCACTCCCTCGGAATTGTCGACGAGCGTTGAGTAACCATGACATCCCCACGCATACTCATCTATCTCCTACGCCGAGACCTTCGTTTGGCCGACAACCCAATCCTCCACGAGATCTCTCGCTCTTTCCAGCAGTCACATCGCCCTTTCACCCACTTGATCCCTCTCTACGTCTTTGCCGCACAGCAACTTGAAGTTTCTGGCTTCCTGTCCTCGGACTCCGAACATTCGCCGTTCCCAGAAGCACGATGTCCGGTCGGCGGATTTTGGAGATGCGGTCCTCACCGCGCACAATTCCTCGCAGAGAGCGTATGGGACCTGAAGGAGGCCTTCGAAGGCGTAGGAAGCGGATTGGAGATACGAGTCGGTATGGTGGGTCAGGTGGTCAACGACTTATTGGACGCCTTCAAATTGGACGATAAAGGCGCCGAGATTATGGGTGTTTGGATGACTGATGAAGAGGGTGTAGAGGAGAAAAGAGAGGAGAGGGATGTCAGGAAAGTTGTAGAGGGGCGTGGAAAGGAGTTTAAGCTGTGGGTGGATGAGAAATACTTCGTCGATGAGTATGCCATCCAGCTCTGCCAGGGATTGCCGTAAGGGAAACTTTCAATTTTGGCTGATGGTTGAAAAGTCGTGATCTCCCGCTACAGTATCCGAAAGAACTCCCTGACGTCTTTACCTCCTTTCGTAAAACCGTCGAACCTCTCCGCGACGCCCCTCGGCGAGCGCTTGCCGGCCCTGAAAAGCTGCCACCACTTCCGCCATCGATACCATTTCAAGCCGCACCCTTTTCCCTGCCCTCCTCCCTTGACTCTACTGTGACTGCTCTTAAGAAGCCATTTCACAAAGATCTTGGCTTAAGGAACCCCCCAAAATGGCCTCTAAACGCGACATCTGCGCATCCATTTCATGGTGGTGAGACAACAGGCCACAATCGGATAAAGCACCTCATCACTTCCGGCGACATGAGCACGTACAAAGACACACGTAATAGCATGCTCGGCACGGACTTTTCCACAAAGCTTTCCGCTTGGCTAGCTCTCGGCTGCATCACAGCACGGCAAGTCCACGCCTATCTATACGATTTCGAGGAGGGCAGGACAGACCTGGGGAAGGGTGCCCGGGGTTACGGCAAGGGTGAGAACAGAGGTACAGCTGCCCTGCGCTTTGAACTGCTGTGGCGGGATTATATGCGCTTGTGTACCCGGAAATTCGGCCCCCACCTCTTCCGCATTGAAGGCTTTCGCAATGATAGTTCGTATCCCTGGAAGTACCCTTCCAAGAATCCCGCAGTGAAGGAAGCTCTGATGAGATTTCTGGAGGGTAGGACGGGCACCGGCCTCATCGACGCAAGCATGAGGGAGCTTTTCCTCACTGGCTACACATCCAACCGTGCACGCCAGAATGTCGCTTCTTTCCTCGCCAAACATCTTGGTATCGACTGGCGGATTGGAGCTGAGTGGTATGAGAGTATGCTAGTGGACTACGATCTGAGTAACAATTGGGGCAACTGGCAATACACTGCGGGCGTTGGGAATGATCCGAGAGGGGAGGCACGGGTATTCAATCCGGTGAAACAAGCATTCGATTATGACAGTGAAGGGCAGTATGTCAAGAATTGGGTGGAGGAACTGAGGCAGCTTGATGATCCCCAGGTGATATTCCAAGCGTGGAAGGTTCCGGAAGAGCAAAGGAAAGAAGTTGGACTCGCCGGGCTGGAGTGGGTAGAGAGCCCACTCAAACGTATTGAATTCCACGTTGGTCGGAACGCAGGGCGAGGGGGGCGAGGGGGACGAGGGAATGGAAAAGGAGGCAGAGGAGGTGGGAGTAGAGGCGGGGTGGGTGGCGGTGGCGGACACTTCAATGGTGGTGGAAGAGGTGACGTCGACGGATTTAGAGGCAAATCGCGAGGTGAGAAACAGAGAGGACAAGGAAGAATGGGGAAGATGGACAAGGCGCAAGCGATTGGTGCAATGCGAATAGATTAGCTTTTGACAGATTGCATAGACCAACTAGAGCATATCGAATCGCTTCAGACTCTGCATTCTGTTCCTAGCTCTTGCTGTAAACCGAGTCAACGGGCCCGTGTATGAAGGCAGTCTTGGGAAGCGCAGGGCAAAACAAAGAGAGTCGTGTTTCCGGGAGCCCGTCCACAAACCTTCCATTCCATTCCACCTTTTACTCAGTCCTTCACACGTCGCCTGCAACCAGCTCAGCCATGTCGACGCTAGGAACCCCATTATTTCCCCATCAGCTTCGCCTTCTTGGCGACCAACGCTCTCGCTCCCGTACTGCCTGACCCCAGATCCAGGTTCGCCCTTCTCTTCAGCGGAGCCGCGAGCTCGGGCGCGGGAGGGGCCTCAAGGAAGGAGTCGGCCGCGGATGCCGCTGAAGGAGACGTCGACGACGACGAACGAGAACGTCCAGCGTCTCCGATGTCATCGCGAGAAGGCAAAGCAGCGCGTTCCGCATCCTCCCGTTCGACGCGAGCCGTGTAGGCCGCCAGACGACCTGTTTCCGTCTGTCGCGCCGACATGGGCAATAGCCGACCGGGAAGATTTGCGAGAGCGGGGTGCGCGCCGTTGACAGAAGACGTGGCAGGACCATCCGCCTTTCTCGCTTGAGCGCGAGGACTTGACACAGTGGCAGGGGTTTCCTTCGCTTTGAGAGTCGTGACACGTTGAGCCCTTTCCTGAGTCACCGTCGGTGCAGGGCTTTGGTCCATGGCGGCGGCGCGCGAAACTACTCCCCCAGCTGTCTTGATCGTGGTCTTCCGAGGCTGTTGCTGCTTCGTGGTCCTCTTCAGAACCGTCGAGCCGTCGACGGTTCCGCGCTGCCCCTCAAGATCGTCGATGAAGTCCCAAGCATGGGACCAAACGGCTTTGTTCATGCGGAGATCGAAGTTGGTAGAACGTAGGTGCTCGCGTAAGGCGCGGATGTCTCCCAAGAGCATGCCTCGAGGGCGTCTATGACCGTGCTGAGAGACCAAGACGGATACAGCTACGAGCTCAATAGGAGCAAAGGTTTTGACGCGACGGTAGCCGTTGTCTTGGAAGGTCTGCAGGTCTTCTTCGACAAGGTCATTGAACATCGTAAACACGTGGCGCAGATGATCGCGGGTCTTTGTGTTGAGGGCGGGCTCGTTGTCCAAGAACGACTCTATTGCTCCCACGCTTGATCTGAGTGTCGGCACGCCGTTGGTCGCGCTGGGATCTTGGCATTCATATATCTGCGAAAAGCAGGTCAAGATATTGCGGAACCCGGACGCTCGAGAGTTGACAGTCACTTGAAATTATCAGCAAAGCATGAACACATAGACACGCCAGTTGGGGACATACGGTTTACGACTTTAGGGAAGTCTCGCTCGTACATCTCGGCGAACGACTGCCACTCCCCTCGGGTCGCACGGAATTGCTCAGCTTTGGTCAATTGAATTCCCTTCTGCACTCGCTGGAAGAGATCTCTCTCCTGAGCATCGGTCAGGTTCATGAACTCATAGCAGATAAGCTGCTTGCTCCTGAACTCTTCCTTGATTTTCTCTGGCAGAAGCCTCCGTTTGGCCATGCGCACTGTATGACCGTCTTCATCTTCCTTCTCGCAATAGTGCCTACGAAAGCACAAAACTGTCAGTAAAATGATACCTCCAGTGGACCGCGAGTCGAGTCAACGCCTTTGGAGAGAAACGCACCAAGTGACGCCTTTCCGGTCGTGGCAAGGAATGCGACCCTTCATGAAGTCACGAATCGACGTCAGTCGCTGCTTGCCGTCAACGCATGTTCGCTTCCATCGTTCTGTACCATCCTCGGCTTTAATAGCTTGCACGTTGAAGATAACAGGCGGGACATAGAAGTTCTCTGCGAACGAAATTAGCAAAGACCTCTTGAAGTCATTGTCACTTGACAAAAGTGCAGACTTGCCCATAAGAGAATCTATTAGACCACTCATGCGATTCTCTGCGGTCTGTCAGCTCGGCGTCCCGGGTATCTCTGGGGCAGTGCTTACTTTTCCATACAACATCTCGTTGATACTCAGGATTGAGATCAAGGTAGGGAGAGGAAAGAAGTTCTGCAGATAGTATCTGAGCATTCTGATAACTTCAGTTGACACAAAGAGTAACTGAGATTCGACAGAGACCTCACAGCAGGCATACTTACGAACAATTTCGAATAACGACCTGCTTGCGAATTGATGCGGCGGCAGCTTTGGCTTGCTCAAGAAGCCAGCAGTCTCCTCATCTTCAGAGTCGCCGTCTTCGTATTCTTCTTCCTCTTCCTCTTCGTCGCCATTGTTGAGCTCGCCGTCGGGACCGTTGGCGCTGGCGAGGGCTAGGGCTCTTTCTGGCTTTGCAGCGTTGGCACGAGTCCTCCGTTCTGTACCGTTGATAATGCTTGCTCCATTACTTCGTGTGCTCTGTCTCCGTGCCTTTGTGACGAGAGGACCATCACTGGCTGCTGTCTCCCTATCATCGTCTGACTGCGCGAGTGCCGGTGGCATTGTGCGGTGATAGCTGCCGAAAGAGGATTAGCTCCATATGCTTGCTACACTTCGAGCGCTCGGTCGCAATCCACGCACGAAAATCAACTAAACAACGACTGCGGCAACAACGGATTTTCCTATATGAGGAACCAACACAACGGAGAATGCGAGCTCAGAAACAAGCGTCTTCCTACTCTGCTTAATCTCAAACTGAGCAGGGACTAAGGAACTCTTAGACCCGACAAGCATACTGTGATACACAAGTCAACAAATAGACTGATTGATCAAAAGAGTACTGCTCAGTAGCTGTGAGATGACTTTCAATAACACTTCTAACTGAAGAAAAGGTGTATATAAGTTGCTACAACTTCACAATACTTCTTCTCTATACACAAACTAATGATATAAAGTACATTAATAGTAATGACTGTGTATCTGCAGCTTAAGAGAATTGAGAAAACCTCTTACCTATATCAGTGAGAATGCCGTTTGTCTTTATTACTGTAAGACTTTTAACCACTTTCTGATTTGTTTAGTATTGTTTTAAAGTAGTACTGTGATTTTTTTGTGCTTCTGCTTTAACAAGTCATGAAATACATGTTAGAGACAAATGAAAAAGAACAGAGAAAAAGTTTTTCTTAAAGTGAAGGCTAACTAGAATTGAAAAAGCTTATCTTTAAATTATACACTAGTGTTTGTATTTTCTGCAAAACAGAACTCAGTGAAGAACAGTACCTCAATAAACACCTAGATTAAAATGTATTTTGAGTTCTGTTATGAAGATAAGAGTGTATACTGTGTGTACTTCTTTTTGAGGCTGTTAAGCTGTTCATACACTGTACTTAGTCTGCATCATGAGGCTGTGGTGACTGACGTCATAGTATGACAGTAGAAACCGCTACAAGTTGTTTATATTTCATGAAGAGGATGTCTTAAAATAGGGTTCTGAAACTACTGTCAAGAGCGCAAATCGATCTCACAATGCTACCTTAAGTTCCGGGGCCCTGCTTTGAGGGCCCCGCTTGATGAGGCTAGCAAAAAAAGCTTCCGCTCATTTATAGCCCGCATATTACATTAAGCCTGCAGGATTCCTGTAGGAGTAAGGAAAGGCTGATCTGCGAACACTGGTCGAGAAGGACACCTGAAGGCGACGCGCCTCTCTAACCGGTGAAATTTGTTCTGGCGTTTCTGTACTCCTAAAATATCGCATACACGTTCTTAAACTCCTGAATCCCTCGACTAAGCCTTGAAGTTACGATTTGAGTAGCTCCGTCTATTGATTGATAACATAGACATCTATTCCCTCGATGACGGCCCTGGCCACCACAGCGGCAGCTCTGCCAACCTCACCGCCTTCTTTTCTAGAGGCCTCTAAGCCTCTTTCCACAGGCTTTTGAAATCTGGTATGAAAAATCCTCCGACGTTCTTCGCGATCCTCATACATCTCAGCCTCTTCGTCCCTCGGAGGTCCAAAAAGGTTGAGATGCGCGAAGCAGTTTGAGCGTCTAGGAAGCGCGTGGTAGTGGGTGTCCCATAACGGAAAATTGCTGGCTAGCTCTTCATCAATCGTCTCCGAACACGGGAGTAATCCAACGCTTAGAAATGAGGCCAGCACGGTGAGATTCTGAACTAGTGCCTTTCCCTCCGAACCGGCTTTGCCAAAGGATACCTTACTCGAGGACCACTTGGTAGTACCATCATCATTTTGCCAGCCTAACAACGCCAGAAAGCACTTCAACGTCTTCACCCATCCGCCAGTACACGAGACCGTCTCCTGACCAGCCACCTCGAGTAGCCAGTCGAGTATCTCAATTGTAGAAGCCCTGATATCCGCGGCAAGATGTGTCATGCCCGCACGGATGTAAAGCAATAGTTCGTCTACATGGTCCTCCACTTCGCCAGCCGGCAAAAAGCGCAGGAGCCTGATGAGTTGGCCTCTTACACCGTTGGAACCATCAAGGATCAGAGGCAGGAGCGTCGGTAGAATTACGCTTACTGGCTGGGGCAACGATGCGTTGACCCCGCGTGCGGTAATGGCGGAGGTGAGAAAAGAGAGCGAGTCTCGGCGCTGAGCATCGGAGCGATGGGTCAGCAGAGAGAGATGGTGGGTGAACTGCAAGGATGTTGACGGGGCGGCGGTAGTAAGGGATTGCCGGTTGAGGACGATAGCTGGAAGGTCTTTTAGTGATACAAGTCCGTGAGAGATTGCAATACAGCAACGAACATTTAGATTTGAAACTCGTGTCTGTGAAATTCGAGGCTTTGGGTCGGCCCTTTCCAACCTTGAGCTTGGCTTTCTGGGGTCCTGCGTCAGCATCGTGCTACCTGACGAAGGTGATCCACATGCATACTTGGAAGTCTTTCTTCTTGTCTTTTTTCTTTTTGACACTTGATCCCATGCTGTCAAGCTGTAGTACGCCGCCTCTTCCTTCGGAGCTGCAGTTGAAAACCAGCCTTTCGCGGCATATGTCTGTCCTATCGTCACGAATCTCCCCTCAAAACACGGGGAGCCGAGCTACTGCAATGTACAGATAATCGTATAATGTCGACTACGACCAACATCGATTGATTGTAGCCAACATGGTTTCACAATTTCCAGGCCAATTCGCGGAGCAAGATGTGACCACATACGCGAGCCCAGCTCCGGCTACGAGATCTTGCAAAGATCCACCGAGAAGCTGACGCGAAATCAACACCAGAACTACAGCGGTTCCTAGAATGTCGGTGTCAAAGGTCATTTAGCGAAATTTTCTAACAAAATGTATAGGAAACCTGCGAAAAAACCTTTCCACCACCCACCACTCACCAATTCGACCTCACTGTCGCCGTCGTCATGACTAAACGAAAGGCCCCTACGAAGGCTTCTTCTACAAAGAAGAAGACATCCAAAACGACAAAAACAGCCACCCCACAGCCTATTCGAGCACCCCCACAGCGTATTCGAGC
>JAABUP010002857.1_pt1 | contig 32020 bp, 38 predicted proteins | sample 5559201 | NCBI WGS metagenome assembly JAABUP01 (sample SAMN10711887, study PRJNA513373) | rock metagenome | isolation source: Antarctica rocks | place: Antarctica
GGCAAAGGTGGTGACAGCATTGACAGTCAGGGTCTGGCTGCCAGTGGTGCCCAGAACAGTGCTGCCAGCAGCTGTGAGAGTGCTGCCTGTGCTGCTGAGAGTGATCCCACCAGTGAAAGTGGCGAGGCCAGAGCTGTCTATGGTGAGGCGGTCCACAGGCTGACCACTGCTGCTACTGCTGCTGCTGCCAGCTGTGGTGGTGCTCAGGATCAAGCTGCCACCCCAGTTGCCTGTTGAGTCCTGCATACAGCATGTGAGACTGTCTCCACAAAGCAAATCAAAGTGCATCAATGAAAGGAAAGGTGTATTACATGCAATTGTGTGTGCACAAAGATGCGCTTCTGTACTTTAACTTTTGTGTACACAGCAGTCTTTTCACCATGTTGTGTAAGCCGTAAGTGCATTAGAAATGACCCTGTTCTATTGTGACTGGCTGACACTTTGTTGCATGCATTGCAAATGCAGGCATGTCAAAATGTAGGCATTTTGACAAGGCAGGACAACTCATGCATGAGTCAACCTGTTGCAAACAAACAGCTCGAAAGGCCTGATGTTGAATGAAAGGAAAAATAGTGCAGTGCAAGTGCACCATGGGTCACTTGTGTGCAAGTGTATTGGTTAACTCATGCTGAGAGTCATAACTATCATGCCTTTCAGTTGTGAGTGGATTGGGAAGTTACATCAGCCAGAATCACTGAATGCAAATGAGATGTACCGTAAAGACAGAGCGTATCTGAGCTGTAGAGCCTTCCACTGAGCCATCATAGCCGCTGAAGAGGATGCTGCCCAGCACAAACCCACTTGTCACCGCACCAGCACCATTCTGCCTCTGAAACCCAAGCACTGCCCCACTAGCAGCTGTGCTGCTGTTGCTGAGCATCTGGAAGCCGGCGCTGAATGTGGTGGTGGCATAGATGAGCAGTGTGCTACTGGTGTTGCTGCCAAGCACTGTGTTCCCAAGGGAGCTGAACACATTGGCATAGTTGACAGTCACAGCAGCATTGGCAGTGATGGGCGCTGTGGCTGCAAAGATGGTCACAGCATTGACAGTCAGGGTCTGGCTGCCACTTGCACCCAGGACCACATTGCCATTGGCTGTGATTAAGCCATTGGCAGTGACAGGGGCTGTGGAGGCAAAGGTGGTGGCAGCATTCACTGCCAAGGTGTTGCTGCCGCTGCTGGTGCCCAACACAACATTGCCCAGCGCATTGAAAGCATTGCCGGCAGCCACAGTGATGGCAGCGTTGGCAGTGATGGCAGCGTTGGCAGTGATGGGCGCTGTGGAGGCAAAGGTGGTGACAGCATTGACTGTCAGGGTGTTGCTGCCACCGCTGGTGCCCAGCACTGTATTGCCAAATGCACTGAAAGCATTCCCGGCAGCAACTGTCACGGCAGCATTGGCAGTGACAGCAGCATTGGCAGTGATAGTTGCTCCTGAGGCAAAGGTGGTGGCAGCATACACTGTAAGTGTATTACTACTGCCGCTGGTGCCCAGCACTGTATTGCCAAATGCACTCAAAGCATTCCCAGCGGCAACTGTCACGGCAGCATTGGCAGTGACAGCAGCATTGGCAGTGATGGTTGCTCCGGAAGCAAAGGTGGTGGCAGCATACACTGTAAGTGTGTTGCTACTGCCGCTAGTGCCAAGCACTGAGTTTCCCAAGGCGCTGAAGGCTGCATTGACAATGATGGCAGCATTAGCTGTGATAGTTGCGCCAGAAGCAAAGGTGGTGGCAGCCTTGACTGTCAAGCTGTTGCTGCTGCTTGTGCCCAGAACAGTGCTGCCCAAAGCACTGAAGGCAGCGTTTGCGATGACGGCAGCGTTGGCAGTGATGGGCGCTGTGGAGGCAAAGGTGGTCACAGCATTGACTGTCAGGGTCTGGCTGCCACTCGTGCCCAGAATAGTGCTGCCCAAAGCACTGAAGGCAGCGTTTGCGATGACAGCAGCGTTGGCAGTGACGGGCGCCGTGGAGGCCAAGGTAGTGACTGCATTCACAGTCAGGGTCTGGCTGCCAGTGGTTCCCAGAACAGTGCTGCCAGCAACCGTGAGAGTGCTGCCTGTGCTGCTCAGAGTAACTCCTGCAGGTAAGATGGCATTATCAACAAGTACAGATCCACAATTTAGCATCTATGACTGACGCACTGTTTAGCCTGGTACAATGCTTGGCTGCTCATTAAATTCACGTTGTAGTCATTCCTTTTCTTTTCTATTGCTGATGCAACAATGGGTGAACAATGAGTCTGACAATGAGTCTGACAATGACTGACCTGCAGTGAAGGTGGCGAGGCCGGAGCTGTCGATGGTGAGGCGGTCCACAGGCTGGCCACTGCTGCTGCTTGTGCTGCCAGCTGTGGTGGTGCTCAGGATCAAACTGCCTCCCCAGTTGCCTGTTGAGTCCTGCATCGCACACAGCCTCGGAAGCTGTTGCAACAGACAAGTTTGCCACATGGCAGATGCAGAATGCGCAATTGACCAGGGTGAGGGAGGAGGGGGGGAGAGGGGACATCATGCAATACCACACCATGGCAAATTTGGGTTTTGTGTGGTGTTTGGTGCACCAGCAATGATTGAATGCATCGCTCTGACGATCCAGGGGTACTTGTTGACGATGCAATGGGAAGATGTTTGCAGGCGTACAGCAAAGGCAGCATTGTACAGTGCAGACAAGTGCTGACTTGTGCATGCAGACAGAGCCTATGGTCACATATCTAAGCTGCCACAGATCTGGACACAGCGCGAGTGAAGGCATCTTCCAGTAATCCAGTAATCAACAATGTGAACCTGAGAAGACTTACTGTGAACACCGAGCGTATCTGGGCTGTTGTCCCTTCTACAGAGCCATCATAGCCGCTGAACAGGATGCTGCCCAGCACAAACCCACTTGTCACGGCAGCAGCACCATTCTGCCTCTGGAACCCAAGCACCGCCCCACTAGCGGCTGTGCTGCTGTTGCTGAACATCTGAAAGCCGGCGCTGAATGTGGTGGTGGCATAGATGAGCAGTGTGCTGCTGGTGTTGCTGCCAATGACTGTGTTCCCAAGCGAGCTGAACACACTGCCGTAGTTAACAGTCACAGCAGCATTGGCAGTGATGGGCGCTGTGGAGGAAAAGGTGGTCACAGCATTGACAGTCAGCATCTGGCTGCCACTTGCACCCAACACTACGTTGCTGTTTGCTGTGACTAAGCCATTGGCAGTGACAGGAGCTGTGGAGGCAAAGGTGGTGACAGCATTGACCACCAAGGTGTTGCTGCCACCGCTGGTGCCCAACACTGAGTTGCCAAGAGCACTGAAGACATTACTTGCTGCCACTGTGACGGCAGCATTGGCTGTGATGGGTGCTGTGGAAGCAAATGTGGTGACAGCATTGACAGTTAGGGTGTTGCTGCCACTAGCTGTGCCCAACACTGAGTTGCCCAGTGCACTAAAAGCATTCCCAGCAGCAACTGTCACAGCAGCATTGGCTGTGATGGTTGCACTAGAAGTAAAGGTGGTGGCAGCCTTGACTGTCAAGCTGTTGCTGCTGCTTGTGCCCAGAATGGTGCTGCCAAGAGCACTGAAGGCAGCATTTGCAGTAACGGCAGCGTTGGCAGTGATGGGCGCTGTGGAGGCAAAGGTGGTCACAGCATTGACTGTCAGAGTCTGGCTGCCGCTTGTACCCAACACCACATTAGCATTGGCAGTGATGGGCGCTGTGGAGGCAAAGGTGGTGGCAGCATTGACAGTGAGGGTCTGACTGCCAGATGTACCCAGAACTGTACTGCCAGCAGCTGTGAGAGTGCTGCCTGTGCTGCTGAGAGTGATCCCACCAGTGAAGGTGGCAAGGCCAGAGCTGTCGATGGTGAGGCGGTCCACAGGCTGACCACTGCTGCTACTGCTGCTGCTGCCAGCTGTGGTGGTGCTCAGAATCAAACTGCCTCCCCAATCGCCTGTTGAATCCTGCATGAGCAAGATTCAATCAAGGCATGATTTGAAACCCACAAGATTGGGCAGAAAGGTTTGCAGCTGTCCAGTGCAAATTGGCTGCAATTTGCTTTGGCAGCCTCAAGAGGCTCCCACCATGGTTGCTGGAAAGTGTAGACTTTGCTTGATTGTTCTGTTCTCCAATGCAGCACACCTTGCAGGTCTATCAGCCTGCCTTGAGCAGGAAAGGTGTTAATGCCAGGTGACACATCTGCAATTATGCTAATTCTGAAAGAGAGTAACCTCCTGGCTGTCATGTGCATCCTGCAGCGCTATAGCTAGTGAACATGCACACCCATACTAATTCAGGACATACTTCTGCTAGGTGATACAATGTATGCTCAACATCTACAGCTGTCATGACCAAAGTACGGGACAGAAGAAGACGCTGGGTGCCTACCGTAAATACGGAGCGTATCTGGGCAGTAGACCCTTCCACCGAACCATCGTAGCCGCTGAACAGAATGCTGCCCAGCACAAACCCACTGGTCACCGCAGCAGCTCCATTCTGCCTCTGGAACCCCAACACTGTCCCACTAGCAGCTGTGCTGCTGTTGCTGAGCATCTGGAAGCCGGCGCTGAATGTGGTGGTGGCATAGATGAGCAGTGTGCTGCTGGTGTTGCTACCAATCACTGTGTTCCCAAGCGAGCTGAACACATTGGCATAGTTGACAGTCACAGCAGCATTGGCGGTGATTGGCGCTGTGGAGGCAAAGGTGGTCACTGCGTTGACAGTCAGGGTTTGACTCCCACTTGCACCCAGCACCACATTGCCATTAGCTGTGACCAGACCATTGGTGATGACAGGAGCTGTAGAGGCAAAGGTGGTGGCAGCATTCACTGCCAGGGTGTTACTGCCACTGCTAGTGCCCAACACAACATTGCCCAGCGCACTGAAAGCATTGCCAGCAGCGACAGTGACGGCAGCATTGGCAGTGATGGGTGCCGTGGAGGCAAAGGTGGTGACAGCATTGACTGTCAGGGTGTTGCTGCCACTAGCTGTGCCAAGCACTGAGTTGCCAAATGCACTGAAGGCGTTGCCAGCTGTGACTGTCACAGCTGCGTTGGCTGTGACTGCAGCATTGGCAGTGATGGTTGCTCCAGAAGCAAAGGTGGTGGCAGCATACACTGTCAAGGTGTTGCTGCTGCTGGTGCCAAGCACTGAACTGCCCAGAGCACTGAAGCTGTTGCCAGCAGCCACAGTGACAGCAGCATTTGCAGTCAAAGCAGCATTAGCCGTGACGGTCGCACCAGAAGCAAAGACTGTAGCAGCCTTGACTGTCAAGCTGTTGCTGCTGCTTGTGCCCAGAATGGTGCTGCCCAAAGCACTGAAGGCAGCATTTGCTGTGAGAGCAGCATTGGCAGTGATGGGCGCTGTGGAGGCAAAGGTGGTGACAGCGTTCACCGTCAGGGTCTGGCTGCCGGTGGTTCCCAGAACACTGCTGCCTGCAGCTGTAAGGATGCTGCTTGTGCTGCTAAGAGTAATTCCTGCAAAAAAACACAAACCAAGGCTCACAAGAGGATCCAAGATAGCACATGCGATCAGCCTGTACACACCCATTACTCAGCCTAGACACTCTCATTCTCAGCTAAATCACACTCATTACTCAGCCACAGCACACTCATTACTCAGACTGTACACACTCATGGCCCAGCAGGCAATGGGCCTGACCTGCAGTGAAGGTAGCGAGGCCGGAGCTGTCAATGGTGAGGCGGTCCACAGGCTGGCCACTGCTGCTACTTGTGCTGCCGGCTGTGGTGGTGCTCAGGATCAAACTGCCTCCCCAGTTGCCTGTTGAGTCCTGCATGTATGCTTTGCAAATGTCATAATCATGTTGCATGTTACCTGGGGCCAAGCAGCTACCAGACTGATGAGCAAAGACTTGATGATGGCAAAGAACAGCAGGTAGGGTGTTGTTGTTGGCCGCAAACAACAAGCATGCCATGCAGAGGTGATATTGGAGGCACCAGGTGCAAGCATACAACTATATGATACACATTTTGGCAAAATGCTATGAACTTCAGGAACCCAGCTTCATAAAAGCATGTGTCTGCAAGTGTACCGTGAAGACAGAGCGTATCTGGGCAGTAGAGCCTTCCACAGAGCCATCATAGCCGCTGAACAGAATGCTGCCCAGCACAAACCCACTTGTCACCGCATTTGCACCATTCTGCCTTTGAAACCCCAGCAGTGCCCCGCTAGCAGCTGTGCTGCTGTTGCTGAACATCTGGAAGCCGGCGCTGAATGTGGTGGTGGCATAGATGAGCAGTGTGCTGCTGGTGTTGCTGCCAAGCACTGTGTTCCCAAGGGAGCTCAACACATTGGCATAGCTGACGGTCACAGCGGCACTGGCAGTGATGGGCGCTGTAGCTGCAAAGGTGGTCACAGCATTCACTGTCAGTGTCTGGCTGCCAGTCGCACCCAACACTACGTTGCTGTTTGCTGTGACTAAGCCATTGGCAGTGATGGGTGCTGTAGCTGCAAAGGTGGTGACAGCGTTGACAGTGAGAGTCTGACTGCTGCTTGCACCCAGGACCACATTGCCATTAGCTGTAAGAAGGGCATTGGCAGTGATGGGCGCTGTGGAGGCAAAGGTGGTGACAGCATTCACAGTCAGAGTCTGACTGCTGCTTGCACCCAGGACGACATTACCATTAGCTGTAAGAAGAGCATTGGCAGTGATGGGCGCTGTGGAGGCAAAGGTTGTGACAGCATTCACTGTCAGACTGTTGCTGCCGTCAGTGCCTAGAACAGTGCTGCCATAGGCATAGAAAGCGTGACCTGCACTCACTGTGACAGCAGCACTTGCTGTAATGGCAGCGTTGGCAGTTATGGGCGCAGTCCAGGCAAAGGTGGTGGCAGCATTCACAGTCAGGGTGTTGCTGCCAGTGCTAGTGCCTAACACTGTGTTGCCCAGTGCACTGAACAGGCCGCTAGCAGCGACAGTGACGGCAGCATTGGCAGTGATGGGCGCTGTGGAGGCAAAGGTGGTGACAGCATTGACAGTCAGGGTCTGGCTGCCAGTGGTCCCTAGAACAGTACTGCCTGCAGCTGTAAGGACGCTGCTTGTGCTGCTGAGAGTAATTCCTGCAAAAGACACAAACCAAGGCTCACAAGAGGATCCAAGATGGCACATATGATCAGCCTGCACACACCCAATACTCAACCTGTACACACTCACTGCCCAGCAGGCAATGGGTCTGACCTGCGGTGAAGGTGGCAAGGCCAGAGCTGTCAATGGTGAGGCGGTCCACAGGCTGCCCACTGCTGCTGCTTGTACTGCCAGCTGTGGTGGTGCTCAGGATCAAACTGCCTCCCCAGTTGCCTGTTGAGTCCTGCAAGTAAGCTTTGCAAATCTTAATGCCTTGTCCCATGCTACCCAGGGTGGTGTAGCCATCAGACTGGTCAGCAAGGTTTGATGATTGCAAGAGCAGCAGGTAACGTGTTTTTGTTGGCAGCAAAGGCAACAAGCATGCCATGCAGAGATGATATTGGAGGCACCGGGTACAAGCAAACAACTATATGGTGCGCACTTTTGCAAAATGTTACGCACTTCAGGAACCCAGTTTTAAAACAGCATGTGTCTGCAACCATACCATGAAGACAGAGCGTATCTGGGCAGTAGAGCCTTCCACAGAGCCATCATAGCCGCTGAACAAAATGCTGCCTAGCACAAACCCACTTGTCACCGCACCAGCACCGTTCTGCCTCTGGAACCCAAGCACTGCCCCGCTAGCAAGTGTGCTGCTGTTGCTGAACATCTGGAAACCGGCGCTGAATGTGGTGGTGGCATAGATGAGCAGCGTGCTGCTGGTGTTGCTGCCAATGACTGTGTTCCCAAGGGAACTGAACACACTGCCGTAGTTGACAGTCACAGCAGCATTGGCAGTGATGGGCGCTGAAGAAGCAAAGGTGGTGACAGCATTGACTGTCAGAGTCTGACTGCTGCTTGCACCAAGAACCACATTGCCATTGGCTGTAAGAAGAGCATTGGCAGTGATGGGCGCTGTGGAGGCAAAGGTTGTGACAGAATTGACTGTCAGAGTCTGACTGCTGCTTGCACCCAGGACCACATTGCCATTGGCAGTGATGGGCGCTGTGGATGCAAAGGTGGTGGCAGCATTGACAGTCAGGGTGTTGCCGCCACTTGCACCCAGAACCACATTGCCATTGGCTGTGAGAAGGGCATTGGCAGTGATGGGCGCTGTGGAGGCAAAGGTTGTGACAGCATTCACTGTCAGACTGTTGGTGCCGTCAGTGCCTAGAGCAGTATTGCCATAGGCATAAAAAGCATGACCTGCACTCACTGTGACAGCAGCATTTGCTATGATTGGAGCATTGGCAGTGATGGGCGCAGTTGAGGCAAAGGTGGTGGCAGCATTCACAGTCAGGGTCTGGCTGCCAGTGGCGCCCAACACTGAGTTGCCCAGTGCACTAAACAGGCCGGCAGCAGCGACAGTGACGGCAGCATTGGCAGTGATGGGCGCTGTAGAGGCAAAGGTGGTCACGGCGTTTACTGTGAGAGTCTGACTGCCACTTGCACCCAGGACCACATTAGCATTGGCTGTGATGGGAGCTGTGGATGTGAATGTCGTCACAGCATTGACTGTGAGTGTCTGGCTGCTGTTGGTACCCAAAGTGATGTTGGCATTTGCTGTAAGGTTGGCATTGGCAGTGATGGGCGCTGTTGTGGCAAACACAGTGACAGCCTTCACAGTCAAGGTGTTGCTCCCATCTGTACCCAGAACAGTGCTGCCCAAAGCGCTGAAGGCATTGCCAGCAGTGACAGTGACAGCAGCATTAGCAGTGATGGGCGCTGTGGATGCAAAAGTGGTGACTGCATTGACAGTCAGTGTCTGACTGCCGCTTGCACCCAGGACCACATTGCCGTTAGCTGAGAGAAGGGCGTTGGCAGTGATGGGCGCTGTGGAGGCAAAGGTGGTGACTGCATTCACAGTCAGTGTCTGACTGCCGCTTGCACCCAGGACCACATTGCCGTTAGCTGAGAGAAGGGCATTGGCAGTGATGGGCGCTGTGGATGCAAAGGTGGTGGCAGCATTCACAGTCAGGGTCTGACTACCAGTGGCGCCCAGCACAACATTGCCATTGGCAGTGAGGGGCGCTGTGGAGGCAAAGGTGGTCACAGCATTCACGGTCAGCGTGTTGCTGCTTCCACTGGTGCCCAACACTGTGTTGCCTAGCGCACTGAAAGCAGCATTGGCAGTGATGGGCGCTGTGGTTGCAAAGGTGGTGGCAGCATTCACTGTCAGAGTCTGGCTGCCAGTAGTGCCCAGAACAGTGCTGCCAGCAGCTGTGAGAGTGCTGCCTGTGCTGCTCAGAGTGACTCCTGCAGCACAAATGCAAGGACTCATGAAGATCTTACAGTGTATCAGCTACTTGTGTGTGCATGTGAAATGAGCTGGAGATGTGGGCCTGACCTGCGGTGAAGGTGGCAAGGCCGGAGCTGTCAATGGTGAGGCGGTCCACAGGCTGACCACTGCTGCTACTTGTGCTGCCAGCTGTGGTGGTGCTCAGGATCAAACTGCCCCCAGTGTAGCCTGTAGCGTCCTGAAGACAAGAAAATGGACAATGTAAGGTGGTTGCTGTCAAAGTCTGTCTTCATTTGCAAAAGAGCTTCAATAGGAAAATCAAACACCAGGCAAAGTCAGTGCAGCAGAAATCTTGCTGGGCTTTCAGAAAAGCTCCATGAAAAGCACTTGCGCTGTTTCCAAAAGCCAGACTTTGGGATCAAGCTTTGCACTGTATATACAAATTCGATGCCACAGCGCATTTCTGGTACCATGCTTGTAGCAGCTTGCTCCATTGCTGCCATTGACGCTGGAGGAAAAAGTCTCACTTAGCATGGCATCAACTAAACAAATTGTGCAATGAGCAGCATGTAGGCAAGCCCAGGCTTGTACTAAGGGCAGAACAGGTACTCGTGAGCCTGGACCTCATTCCCAAAATGGTTGCAATGCAATTGACCCAAATTGCACTCAAGACTACATTAAAAATGCCACAGCCTTTGCACATATACATCTGAGGCAGTTGCACACAGTATGGTTTCCACTGATGTATGCTCAACATGTCAGCTTGCTACAAGTTTTGCAAACAGACTGTACAAATAATGACATTCACTACAAGTTCCAGACGGCAAGCAAGGTCTACCGTGAACACAGAGCGTATCTGGGCGGTAGGCCCTTCAACTGAGCCATCATAGCCGCTGAACAGGATGCTGCCCAGCACAAACCCACTTGTCACCGCAGCAGCACCACTCTGCCTCTGGAACCCAAGCACTGCCCCACTAGCAGCTGTGCTGCTGTTGCTGAACAACTCAGCCCCACCATCAAATGCTATGGAAGAAGAGCTGAAAGTGGTGCTTCCAGCAAACACAACACCAGTATTGAAAGTCGTGACTGCATTCACTACTAGGGTGTTGCTTGCGTTGGTACCAAGGACAGTATTGCCCAAAGCACTAAAGGCATTGGCACTGCTGACGGTGACTGGTGCAGTGAAGAACGAGGAGGCAAGGACGGTCAGTGCCTGGCTGCTGTTTGACCCAAGAGTCACATTGGCGTTGGCAATGATGGGCGCAGTAGAAGCAAAGGTGGTGGCAGCATTCACTACCAATGTGTTACTGCCACTGGTGCCCAACACAACATTGCCCAGCGCACTGAAAGCATTGCCAGCAGCCACAGTCACGGCAGCGTTGGCAGTGATGGGGGCTGTAAAGGTGGATGTCGCCTGGACCGTCATTGTCTGGCTGCTTGTGGCACCAAACAGCACGTTGCCGTTGGCTGTGAGGGATGATGTGGCTGTGATAGGCCCTGAGAAGGTAGAGACAGCAGCAACTGACATGCTGTTTGCACCGTTTGTGCCTAGCACAACATTGCCCAGTGCAGACAGCGCATTCCCATTTGCAATGGTCACGGCAGCGTTGGCAGTGATGGGCGCTGTGGATGCAAAGGTGGTGACTGCATTCACAGTCAGGGTCTGACTGCCGTTCAGGCCTAGGACTACGTTGCTGCTAGCAGTGAGGGCAGCATTTGCTGTGATGGGTGCTGTGGATGCAAAGGTGGTCACTGCATTCACAGTCAGTGTCTGCGAGCTGTTCACCCCTAGAGTCATGTTGCCGTTAGCTGTCAGGTTGGCATAGGCAGTGATGGGCGCTGTTGTGGCAAAGACGGTGACAGCATTCACGGTCAGGGTTTGACTCCCATTTGCACCCAAGACCACATTGCCGCTGGCTGTGACCAGACCATTGGCAGTGACGGGCGCTGTAGAGGCAAAGGTGGTGGCAGCATTGACTGTCAGGGTCTGGCTGCCGGAGGTCCCTAGAACAGTGCTGCCAGCAACTGTGAGAGTGCTGCCTGTGCTGCTCAGAGTGACCCCTGCAATGACAGGACAAAGTCGGATTGGCAGCATAAGCTAGGCCAGCTGGTTGCAAACAGCACTGAACTGAAGAGGAAGTCTGACCTGCAGTTCTTTTCTTTTCTCCTCTTTATTTTATTTCATATTTATTTATTATTATTTTGTTTTAATTTATTTTAATTTATTTTAATTTATTTCGTTTTTATTTTATTTTCTATGGCTGATGCAACAATTGGTGAACAATGAGCCTGACAGTGAGTCTGACCTGCGGTGAAGGTGGCAAGACCAGAGCTGTCGATGGTGAGGCGGTCCACAGGCTGGCCACTGCTGCTACTTGTGCTGCCAGCTGTGGTGGTGCTCAAGATCAAGCTGCCCCCAGTGCTTCCAGTTGCGTCCTGAAATTAACACAGTCTATGGCAACATGTGTTTCCGAGATCACCAATGCAGCAGCCACTGATTGTTTGCTGTACACTATTGAAATGCTCAATATATATTCACAGTGAATAAATTTGGATGGCACAAGGTTGATTGGGCTTTATAAACATGTATGCGTGCTACTGCCTCTTGCCCCACATGGACACAGACACTGACACACACAGACACACACACACACAAAGCTTTGCAAAGCCACAAAGTCGTCTGCTGAGAGCTGCCTCACCGTGAATACAGAGCGTATCTGGGCAGTAGGCCCTTCCACAGAGCCATCATAGCCGCTGAACAGGATGCTGCCCAGCACAAACCCACTTGTCACTGCACCAACACCATTCACCCTCTGAAACCCCAGCACTGCCCCACCTGCTGCTGTGACGTTGTTGCTGTACAGCCCAAAGCTGCCGGCTAGAGTAGTCGTGGCTCTGATCAACAATGTGTTAGAGGTGTTGCTGCCAATGACTGTGTTGCCTAGTGAGCTGAAAGTGCTGTTGTAGCTGACACTCACAGCAGCATTAGCTACAACAGGCGCCGAGAAAGTGGATGAAGCTGAGACCATCAATACCTGGCTGCTGCTTGCACCCAGACTCACATTGCCATTGGCAGTGAGAGATGCTGTGGAGGCAAAAGTGGTGGCAGCATTTACTGTCAGCGTATTACCGCCACCACTGGTGCCCAACACAACATTGCCCAGCGCACTGAAAGCATTGCCAGCAGCCACAGTGACGGCAGCATTGGCAGTGATGGGGGCTGCAAAGGTGGAGGTCGCCTGGACTGTCACTGTCTGGCTGCTGGTTGCACCAAGAACCACATTGCCATACACTGTCAGGGCAGCATTGGCGATGATGGGCGCTGTGGAACTGAAGAAGGTGACTGCATTCACAGTCAGGCTGTTGCCGCCGCTTGTGCCCAGAATGACATTACCAAGTGCACTGAAAGCATTCCCGGCTGTGATGGTGACAGTTGCTGTGGCTGTCAGCGGAGCTGAGAAGAATGCTGTGGCTTGGACTGACAGCACCTGAGTGCTGTTAGCACCCAGTGTGATGTTACCCAGGACTGTCAAGTTTGCACCGGCAGTGATGGGCGCTGTGGAAAAGAACACTGTGGCTGCATTGACAGTCAGCGTGTTGCTGCCATTGGTCCCAAGGACTGTGTTTCCCAAGGCACTGAAGGCATTGCTGCTGGTGACAGTCACAGCAGCATTGGCAGTGATGGGCGCTGTGGATGCAAAGGTGGTCACAGCGTTGACTGTCAGAGTCTGGCTGCTGCTTGCACCCAGAATCACGTTGGCATTGGCAGTGATGGGCGCTGTGGAGGCAAAGGTGGTGGCAGCATTGACTGTGAGTGTCTGACTCCCACTTGCACCCAGCACCACATTGCCGTTGGCTGTGACCAAACCATTGGCAGTGACAGGAGCTGTGGAGGCAAAGGTGGTGACTGCATTCACAGTCAGGGTCTGACTCCCACTTGCGCCCCGGACCACATTGCCATTGACAGTCACTAGCCCGTTGGCTGTGACTGCTGCAGCTGCAGCAAAGGTGGTGGCGGCATTCACTGTGACAGTCTGCGTGCCGCCGCTTGTACCAAGAGTGGTACTGCCGGCAACGCTTAGGCTGCTGGCTACTGTGGCAGCTCCTGTGAACGCAGCAGTTCCGGAGGAGTCAATGGTCAGACGGTCCACCACTGAGGCATTTGTGCCTGCTGCTGTTGTGCTCAGGATCAGGCTCCCTCCATGACTGCTAGCAGCGTCCTGCAGAAACAGGCACCAACTTGTGAAACAGTGTCATCAGCTGGACAGAGACGCAGTGTGACAGCAGTGTCCTTGGCTGAAGACAAGGGTACATGCACATACCTGACACATGCAAGGCTGGAATTGCAGATATGCAGCATGGACTTGTAGAAAGGACTGCATGGCTAGCACTCAATGCCAACATCAGGTAAGTTCGAACTTCAGTAGGCATCAGCAGCATGTGCTGACAGGCCACACGTCCTGTGCTCAGACGTGGTTGTTCATCAATTAACAGGTCAGTTCAACAGCAGACTGTGCCAACAGCTCTAACACAAGCAGAGCTAACACAACTGACTCAGCAGAGTTGACATAGCTGACTCAGCAGAGTCCACACAATTGTCTCAGCAGAGCCATAGTGGCTCACTACAGCAAGATTGTGTATCCCTGTGAGAGCTCACACACTCACTGTGCATGGTGAAGTTGGATGCACATGCAGATGACTGCCATTGAAGACAAGCTCAAGGCATGACAGATGTGAACAAACATTTCACGCTTGCGTGGCATACATAGTGGGACCAACTTACCGTGTGTACGGAGCATATTTGGGCAGTAGGACCGTATGCAGCGCCATCCCATGCACTGAACACCACGCTGCCTACAACAGCATTGCTGCTGACTGCACCAACACTGCCATTACGGCGCTGAAACGCCAGTCCAGCAGAAATTGCACTCGAGGCGTTGTCACTGAAGAGCTGAAAGGCTCCAGTAAAGGCAGTGGCAGCATTCACAGTCAGGCTGTTGCTGCTGTTGGTGCCAATGGTGGTGTTCCCATAAGCATTCAGAGCACTGCCGTAGGCAACTGTCAAGTTGGCGTTGGCAGTGATGGGCGCTGTGGAGGCAAAGGTGGTGGCAGCATTGATTGCCAGGGTGTTGCTGCCACTAGCTGTGCCAAGCAGAACATTGCCTGATGCTGTCAAGGTGCCAGCTACACTGACAGCAGCATTGGCAGTCACTGCAGCATTTGCTGTGACTGTCGCAATGGAAGCAAAGGTGGTGGCAGCATACACTGTCAGGCTTTGACCACCTGCTGCTGTGCCTAAGATGGTGGTACCAGCAGCAGTGAATGCAGCGTTGGCAACAACAGGTGCATTGGCTGTGATGGGACCAGCTGTAGTCGCAAAGGTGGTCACAGCATTGACTGTCAGTGTCTGTCCGCCGGATGTGCTGCCGAGCACAGTGTTCCCGGCAACAGTCAAGGCGCTGTTGGCAGCTATAGCAGCATTGGCAGTGATAGGACCTGAGGAAGAGGCAAAGGTGGTCACAGCGTTGACTGTCAGCGTCTGGGATGCTGAGTCACCAAGGATGACGCTGCCGTGGGCTGTGAAGGCAGCTGCCACAGAAGCTGCTGCCTGAAAGGTGGCCACCGATGGGACTGTGAGTGTGTTTGTAGCTGAGCTGCCAAGTGTCACGCTGGAGGTGGCAAGAAGGGGAGACTGAATCAAGACATTGCCTGTGCTGTTCAGTAAGATGTCTCCTCCCTTTGATGAGGTGTTTGTGCCCATCAGCTGAAGGGAAGATTGGGCACCTCCTGGAAGGGCAGAGCCTGCAAGGATGCTGACTGAGCCCCCTGCTGCACTGGAGCTGTTTCCAGCAGACAACGTCAGATTGCCTGTACACACAACAGCGCTGCAAGTCAGTCCAATGTAGATTGCATCACCTGCGGTGTTCTGTCTAGCATAAAACAGTGTGCACAACTGCATCTCATCTTTGGAATTGATCAGCTTTGCCCTGGCGCCTCAAAGAGGGTGATGCTACACGCATATAGGAAGGTTGGGTGAGTTGGCGAGACACTTAGTGACAGACCACAACTCCTATCAGCCATGTTCTTGCAAACCATTGCTCTGCTGATCATGGCCCTTGCTCTAAGATAGCACACTGGCAGAACACATGAAAGCTATGTTGCTGCAGACATACTTGGTCATCTGGCAAAACACTACCTCAGACAGAAGAACAAAGCATGCTGATGTAGGCTCTACTTGCAATCCTCTTGATGGCCAGCTCAGCAAAGAACAGAGCTGCCTGCCTAACACAACAAACAGCTCCAGCCAACAGCAGGCACTACTGCAAGCATAGCATTTCAAGACAGCCTGCACTATGCTAACACTGTCTGGTTGATTCATGGCCTCTGGACTCTGGACTCAAACAGTCCCCTCTACTGCCTCCAATGAGACCACTGGCAAACCCAAGCTCACAAAAAGGAAGAATGACATAACTGTGACTAACTACACAATGCTCAGTCACTGCTGACTCACCTCCTGCAGGGAGTGCTGTGGTGCCGTCGGCCGCCCCCAGCAACAGGGAGGGCACCCCTGAAGGGCTTGAGCTGCCAGTCAGGCTTCCCAAAAGCTGATCTGCTGAGCCATCTGCAGCCGACCCTTCCAGAAAGATGCTCACGTTCTGCATGCTCACTGTGCTGCTGGGAGCATATATGTCACCTGTGTGTCATGCACAGACGCACATCAGTGGCTTTCACTGCTTTGCATTCAGAAAGCTACTCAGGGCTGTATGAAGTTTACTGCAAGGCACAAGTTGAAGAATCATGAACGGATGCATGGATTAATGAGCCATTGAGTGCATGAATGAGTGAGCAAACAACTGGATGACGCTGACCACTGTGTCACCAGAAAAGTCTGCAAAGTGTAAGAGCAATGTGTTCAGTCACTTTGCTGGGTCAGGCTGATGCTGCTATCATACTGTCTAGCTAGGAATCTGAAACCCTCACAGACCCATGCATGCTAAAGCCACAAGAGCAGTTGTGATGCACCTTGCTGCAACACCACAGTTGGACATGCCAAACAACAAGCTCAGAACAAGATAATTGAGTTGTTGCCATACAGGTGGGGTAGTAAGCAACATCAATGCCAGTTTGTCAGAAGCAGGGTTCAAGGTTTAGCAGCCATACGCCAAGCAGCTTGCTGCTCATGCCACAAACTCAATGTGCCAAGCCGTGAGTTCAATACCAAGATGGCGATGTAGTATGCAGGTCTGCATGCATGAGCAAGGGCGCCCCATGCATGAGCAAGGATCCCCACGCCAGCAGGGGGGCCAGAGGAAAGAAAAAGAAAACAGAAAAGTTTATGCTTTTCAGCGGTCATAACGGGAGCATCCTGAGGTGGGGGAGGGGGGGGGGGAGGTGGGGGGCAGAGGGCTTACCAAAGCTGCGGCCAATGCTTCCAGCCACAAGCTGGCCCACGTGAACAATGAGGTCTTGAGCCAGGTAGACGCTGCCAGAGGTGTCAATGAAGAGTGGCTCCAACGCCTCAATGACAAAGATGCCACTGCCGTCAGGAATGGCAATGTAGTTGTCCTGAGTTGGCGTGTCCAGCAAGATCTGAAGAGACAACCCAAACTTGTGAGTCCCAGCCATGCTTGACGTCCATGTGCAATGCCCACGCAGGTTATCAGGATGCATCTGACTATGGTGTCTGTGCATTGTTGCTGTCACAGACCTGGGATGCGGCAATTCTGTGGATGTCAGAATCAGAAGAGATGCAGTGTGTACATCGCCATGTATGTTCTGTGCTGCTGGCATCCACAAGAGGGCAGAACCACTGTGTTATCTGACAGCAACAATGCAGTGAGCCTTGCCTGCAGAAGTGCTAGTCATGCTTTTGCAAGACAGTGTCTGAAGCAAGACAACCGATGCTTTCTTACCTGAGTGAAGAACCCAGTGTCGCTGTTGTTACCATAGTAGGTGTTGATAATGTTCCCATCTGCAACATCAGCAGCGATTGCCTGTGATGTAGCAGGCGGCGGTGGCGAGGGAGGTGGTGGCGGTGGCGAGGGGGGTGGAGGTGGTGGAGACGGGGGTGGCGGCGGTGGCGAAGGCGGCGGGGGAGGGACTGCAGGAGGTGGAGACTCTGGAGGGGGGAAGGAAGGGGGCGAGGGTGGAGGGGACATGTCAGAGATAATGGCCGAAACATTGTTGTACGTGATGTTGCCTGCAATGCCGATCTGCCCAGCTTGCAGATTGATGACATCTCCAACAACATTGACAACACCTGATCCAGCAGCATTGGTGGTGAGAGCAATGCTGCTGTCTCCTACGGTACTGTAGATGATGGTATGGGTGCTGTTGGTGAAGAGCACAGGGCTTTGGCCATAGGTAAGTAGCAGGGGTCCTTCTGAGCCCAGACTTGCAAGCCGGATGGTGGTGCTGCCGTTGCTTGCTCCTAGTCTCAGAGTGGAGGGATGCTGCACAGCACAGACAGCCTCTCAGGAAGGTTGAGAAGCTGTCACAACAGCTGCAGCTATGTCATGCTTGCATTGATTAAATGTAGGCACATGTAGAGCAAAAATATACTGCGTGCATCACAGGGCTGAGCTGCTTGCAGTCTAAAAAACACCTCACTACATGAATCCTGGGTCAAAGTTTGATGCAGACATGATTTGTGTCAACTGTTCTGTTGCATGCACCAAGCTACAATCCTGGCTTGTGAGCAGTTCCCTCCTGAGTTTGCATACTTGTGGCACAGGTCCGTTGCTTTGCACAGCACATGACTCGGCAAGATTGTGCACTCATGCCCCACAGGATCAAGCTGGCTAGAAACTCTTTAACAGCTGAGTGAACAAGTCTGCCTGAACGTGTTCACCACAATTCTGACAGCATGCTTTTCATCAACATCAGCAACAACATCACATGTGCTGTCACTGTTTGAAAGCTAATGATCTGCCTACATGCAGATTGGACAAGGTCTGTCCAGATTCAGACCAAGATTGCAAATGTCTTGCATCCAGCAGGCAAGCATGTCAGTGCATCAGTGTGTACCTCTGTACTCCCACTGTCCGCTATCAGGCCAGTGGGCTGATCATTGCCGTACACTTCCAACCCAAAAGGTGTTGTGACATTGCTGGTGTCCAGGTCTGAGCTGCTGCTAAGATTACTGATGATCTGATCTACATCCAGCAGCAGTTGCCGACCAGCTGCTGCTGTGCGAGCGATCTGTGCAGTCCTATCGATGGGTCCTGTGCAAGAATCCATTCTGATGAGGCCCATGATGAGCTTTCTTGCTCAGAAATGCTTGTGGATCATATGGCCACCACACATGGCAGGTTTGTATCTTGTCTTCCCAGCTATTGTCTGTCAACTCCACTGATGAGCCCAGAAAATGTAAATTGACATGAAGTTTGAGATTGTAACAACCATCTGCAAGGGGGCTCATGCACTCACTTGAAGGAAGCTGCAATATGGTGATGCTGTTGCTCTGCAACAGCCAGACACAGAAGTTCTTGATGGGTCAACAGTCACAAGCAACTTCCAGTGTTGTTTCAGCCCTACAGAAAGCTGCAGACAAGACAAACTGAAACAACTCTCAGGCAGTATACCTGTCTGCTGCAGGCGCCTTCTGCCTGAAGATGTAGAAGAGACAGTATTCAGGGGCCGCACAAAGACGTTGCCATACACCGTTAGGTCTGCCTCCTTGCTATCTGCATGTGATCAAGACACACGTCAAACATGGCAACAACAGATATGCTATGTAGGACTGATGCCATCCCAGAATATTGAAGACTTGCTGATGTGCTATACAGAAGCAAAATGCATGACCTTGTTACTTCAACAAGGAAGGGAGCTGCTCAGGACTGTACGTCCTAACCGCATGGGGAAAACACGTGTTGACTGAGTGAGTAAGTGAGTGAGTGAGTGAGCGAGTGAGAGACAGAGTAAGTGAGTGAGGGAGCGAGTGAGTGAGGGCGCGAGTCAGGGAATGATCATTGGTAAGCATGGCTCCATGTATACACAATGAAGAGAGGATTCAGTTATGTAGCAGCAACAGTTGATGGCGTAGAAGGTACAAGCAAACCACTGCCAGATAGCAGTGTTGCTGCTGTGCAGCTCATGTGATGGCATATGCAGCTCTTGCTACTGGCTCAGCATGTCAAAACACTTGAAATATCCATGTCAACAGCAGATCCCACAAGACAGTGCAATTTGCTAACTGTGACATGCTTATGCAGCAGCATGCAGGGGTCCTTGGGTCAGGCATCAACAAGCCTGGTTGAATCTGACTGACGCTGTTGGCGGACAGTGCACATCACGAACACTTCAGATACAATTCAACAGATATTGAATGCTGATCAATCCCTTTGCCTGTCTGATGCTACAATGTATGTCAGCCACAATAAGCAGCAGGCATGCGCAAGATTATGTTATGTATATTACTGTTTTCTGTTTTGTTCTGGTCCAGCTTACCAGAGCCTACAGTAGCTGTGCCACCACTTGGCACCAGTTGCAGACTCTTCTTCTTAACAATGAGTCCCCCCTCCAGGTCCAAGGTGAAGAAGTTGTTGGCCAGCGAGAAACCTCCAAAAATGAGCAGAGCGTCATGCAGCAGGATGAGCAGCAAGATGCTTGAAACCTGTGACAGCATAATAATAATGATTCACAGGCGTTCCAGCTAATCGTTCTTGCCAGGTACCTACTAGGTGTGCCTAAACCCTAGTCCTGTGAGCCAACAGCTGTGACAGCATGACCTTTGTCATACATACTGATCTGTGCACTCGGCTGATGCATCAATGCAGGTCATGTCAGATTGCAAGGTGGAGCTTCATTGTGCACTACTTTTGCTGAATGATGAGTTGGTTGAAGCAAGTCTTTCTGACACCCCTTGCTATGGTGGGTTATGCACCTGAGCATTTTCTTGTGCCTAGCAGCTGTTGCTTGCGTTGTCTCAATTCAAGCACACAAGTGAGTCCTGATGAGGCACACAGTCACCGTGCATAGGTAGCATGTGCAGCTGAAGGTGCCTTACCAGCAAAACAGACTGCCACCATCTGCGGCCAGATCTTGATTGCTTGACACCCATAGTGTCTCTCCTGTCCTCTGGGCCCCCACTGGAATCACCACCTCTGATCCCAGTCACATGCTCTGCATTGTCGGCAGTGATTCGGTTTGCATCGCTGCCCGGCTGTTGAACAGCAGGCTGGCTTTGCGCAGAGCCTGCTGCATCCTGCTTAGTCTGTGCAGCATCCAGTCCACTAGGCAACAGAGCTGAGCCTGCTTCCAGGCTTCCAAGTCTGCCAATACCATCAACAGCGTTTGGCCTATCAGGCCATGCATGACTGCCCACTGATTGAAGCTGCTGGCCTTCAGACCATCTGTTGCGCTGGGTCTTCAGGGGGGGTGGTAGGGGCGCCAGTCTGATCCCGGATTGTAGCCTTTCAATCATTCCAGCCGGTTTTGAGTCTGCGGCAAGCTGTTGCCCCTGGGAGGGTGACTGAACTGGGTTGCCAAAAGGCGCTACAGAGTTCCTTGCCAGTCGCCCTGGCAGCAAGGTTTGTTTGTCCTGCTCGCTGAGCCTGATGCTACCTGCAAAGCTGCAGCTTATAAACAAGCTCTTGCACTCTGTAGAGCAGCTTCTGCACAGAAGCCATGGACAGAGGACAGGTGCTCGGCATTACACTGCTGACAGTCGTGCTACCTGCTCTTTGGATTTGTCCTGGTAATGCGTACAGGTCTCTGAGACTCTTTTGTGGCTCCAGGGGCGCCCCCGGGATAGCTCCCAAGGAAGCAGGCCAGGCAAGCTCCGGCCTGCTTGACTGCGCTGTTCCCCCCAGATCTGCCATCTGCTCCTGCAGAGTGGCTTGAAGTTGTGGCGCTGCTCGCCTCCATAGGCCTGGCAAAGCTGGACCTGGGTAGCCTTGTGGGCTGGTCTGAGCTTGAGGCTGCTGCACGTCAGCTGTCTCGTCTGCTACAGCACTGGCAGTCCTGACGGGCGTTTGATGCATTCCGCCTGGGAGTGCAATGTTTCGGATGCCGTCCTGTCTGTCTGCTGACATAACAAATGAACGCAAGCGCTCAGGCGATGACTTGATGTCTGCAATATTGCGAGCTGCACTGCTTTACGCCAAGTTTCATGTCAGCTTGCTGGGCGAGCATAACAATGCAGTATATGCCTAATTTGCCTGTTGGGCAGCAGTGTCCTGCGCAAATCATGACGGGCACTCCAGCATCGTGAACTTTGATCGTTGATGTGAGACACGTCACGCGGTCGGGAGGGCCGCCTGGGGTTGCGATGACAAGATTGAACCTGTATGTGGCGGTGGTGCAAGCCTTGAGCCATAGGCAATCAGGCGCCACTTGAAGCCAAGGCCTTCATGGTCGTTACGATGCAACTGAACGGAATTTGAACGGTTTGTTTAGAATGCTGACGAATTTTTACTCACAGTTGATGGATGAGTCATGAATTTGCACATGCAGTTGTGTGCAAGTTGTGCTTTCCTAATACAACTCCTAGAATAGCTTCCCAAACTTGCACTAGCGAGCAAGCTTAATGCAGCGAAGTAATGAGCGCAAGTGGACATGGAGGACATAAACGCGCCTCATGGTTGATGAATTTGTAGGCATTAAGTGCTTTGTGATGCATGCTGAGAGCTGCTTTACAATTGAAACTGGGCATGAGTCCAAGTCAGGTCATGGAACCGCTGCTGGCCACAAGCTGAGGCAAGCTGATCTTACGCAGGAGGACGGTTCGAAGTTTATAGTATTACCTGAAAAGGCAGACAGGCAAATTGCCTTGTGTAGAACTTCGGATCAATCAAAGCATTTTGCAGGCACAACAAGACCAGCATCGACTCCAGGCATCAAGCACACAAGAGTTTGTGACTGACTGCTTCGGTGACGTGTCCCACGCGGATTGTCAGTCTGTTTTCTTCTTGGTATAGCGCAAAAGCCGTCTCAAGTAGGTACCATTGGTCACTCGCAGAAACACTGCTGCTGCTGCTGCTGCTGCTGCTGGCGCTGTTGGCAAGCAGTATGCATGGGTTTGCTGCAAACCACAGGCGGCCCTTGTGAGACTGTCCCATCACCCTTGTGAGACTGTCACAGCACCGCTATTAGCTTGTAGTGATGTGGAAAAACATCATGTGACATGTTGTGTGTGCATAAGCAAACCGCGCTGTAGTGACTCAGCTTGGAAGAGCTGTAGGTACAATGTTTGATGTATAGCTTCAGTCACATGCATTGATGTCGTGCATGTGTGGGCCGCAAAGCAGGGGTGGCCCTTGACAAGAAAGGTTTTTGCCAGCTTAAAATGATGTGCAGGATATATGTGTGTACATGTGTACACTGCAGTCTATGTGTGGTGGCTGACCTGTAAAAGATGCAAGTAAGAAATGTTGGTGAACAATGCTACTACTAGCAAGCATTGTGCAAGGCTGAGCTATAAAGCAGGGTGGTCTTTATAAAGCAGCGTTGCCATTGGCTTGTAGTGGTGTGCAGGACATGCTGTATGGGCATAAGTGGAACTGCTAGCAGGAGCACCCGAAACCAAAATGTCAGCAGAGACAAGGCTCAGAGGAGCCTGTCGGAAGCAATGCTGGGTGCTCTACCCAGGTACAAGATATGGTGTTTGGGCAAATCAATGTGTTGAACCCCTTACGAGCAAGGAGCACGTATGACTGCTCTGCATCATCCTAAATTGCAGCGTCGGTGAGTGAGGCGCATTGACGAACGCTGGAATAGGAAGTGCTCCGAAACCATAACTGGCCAAGACTATTTGCTGGTATGGTAGGCAAAGATTGATTTTGCAGCAGTCAGGCAAGCTTGCAGGTGCTGCGGTAAGCGGCTGCCACAGCATGAATGCTTTGGATGAGCCTTGTAAGGCATTCGGAGACTTTGTCGAAGACGTTCAGCACTGTACTGATCCAGGCACAGGCCTTCAGCAGCTCTCCACGAAGGGCTTGACCTCGTTGCTTGCCATGCGCGACACAGGATACAAGATGTTTGGTGTCACCGAGGGAGTGAAAGCAGATGCAGCAAAAGCAAGGGATGCTTTTGACGAGAAAACGCTTGTGTTGCAAAACCTGCTCTATGAAAGCGGGTATTACCAGAAGGAGATTCAGGAAGCGAGAGACTACAAGTCAGCTGTCAGCAATGCCGACATGGAGCTCATGTCAGTCGAGGAATTCAAGCAAACAGCTGGGGCTGCTTTTACAGCAGACCTTGAGGCATCCTCAGACAGCTATGAGCGTAAGCTGGTGCTGAAACGGCTTGACCATGAGCTGCAGTCCAGGAAGCAGGCCAGACAGCAGCTCAGTGAGTTGAAGGCGCGCAAAGATGCGTTGCAGACAAATTTAGGGCAAAAACGCAAGGCCCTGACCGACCTACACAAACATGCGAAACATATCAAACATTCCACGCAAAACGTCAGGAAGCTCCTCTCTCTGCCTGATTGCAACGATCAAAGTCAGCACCAGCTTGCTCAGCTGCTACCACTTCCACTATACTTCATCTACTCTCAGGCATCAGCCATCCTAGACACCTTGTCAATTTCAGTCAGAGCAGAGGTGGTAGGATCTAAGGAGGAAGCCGAAGTAGAGCTTGCTAGCGACAACAAGAATGCACTACAGCCAGCACGCAAGAAGCAGAAGCGCTCAGCGTCTGTAGCGTCAACAGCAGACAATGACCACTACCAGGTCTCTCCTGCAATACATGCCAGGCTTACTCACTGTGTTTGCAAGAAGATATACTGTTGTACTGTCAGGAGCTGGCATCATGAACACACCTGCACATGTAGCACATCTGCCTGCCTGCATTGTCCTGCCTCCATTGTCTGTCATAAGACCAGCCATTGCATACGTCACTGATTTGTTCCCATGCATTCAAGTCTTGTGTTGCCTGCAGCCATTCCCTTTGACAGTCAAGCTTCACGTGCTGGACCTGTCCCATACCATCACCTTCACCTACCTGCCAAGCCTGGGTGTTGTCACAGCAGAGGCTGGTGATCAACCTGGCAATGAGCTGCTGGCCGCCTTGTTCAAGGACGACTCTGGCAAAGACACTCCAAACATGGCCAACAAGTACATAGAGGATGGCTCTTTTGTGTTTGACACCAAAGTCACCGCCAGGCCTTACAGGTAAGCCTTACTGCTCCGTTGCTTTTAAACATACGGCAGGCAGTGCTGACTGCAGCTGTCTTTGTCATGTCATATCAATCTGTGTACCTGTGCCTTTGTCCTTGCATTTGCCTGTCTGTCTGCTCTGCCTGTGCCCATGCCCACTGTTGTATGTGTGTCCCTGTCTCTGTCTGCGCCTATGTCTATCTGTATGATGTCGCAGCTAGCCTGTTGGGCAGCTGCTAGAGTCTGCATGGTTGAGACACCGTGAACGGCGCGACTGCTGCATCTGTGATGAGACGGCATGCCATAGGCCTGGACTCTGCAAATCTCTCTGTACATGGTGTGTAACATGTGCATGTGCTTGGCAGGTGGGCACAGTGGCTAGCTGGGCTGGACTTCCTGCCGGCAATGCCTGCTGGCTTGTTGATGCAAGGGAATGTCAGTCAGGAGACGCTGCAAGATGCGGTGAAGAGCTACAGCAGAGAGCGGCGGGCCATACATATCCTGACCACACTGGTCAAGCAGGCAGAAGCCGCATCTGAGCTAGGGTAGGTGGTATGCCAATGTCCCCGTCATGAGTGTCATTGGCCCATGCCTGTTTCATGTTGTCCAGGCTGCGCTGCCCTTCTTGATCAGTCAAGACTTCCCCTTTGCATGTATGTTTTGTTCGTCAACCTGTTGTGTGTATCTAGCCATCATCACTGCACTGCATGCAAAGCCGGTCATAAGCTCAATAATAGAAGATTCAGCAGTGCTAGGTTCATGTAACAGAGCATGTACGTTGCAGACAGCAACTGTCAGAGCTAGGCAAGAAGCGCATCCCACTGCACTTTCCCACCAGGCTCTTTCAGCATGCACCTGAGGCCAGCCTGCAAGTGTGGCAGGAAATGCCCAAGCAAGCCTGGCCAGCCTCTGTTGCTGCTGCCAAGCCCCAGCCTCCCTCTAGTGCCAGTAAACCAGGTGTGCCCTTGTCATATACTCAGGGAAGAGGTCTGCTTGCTTTACCGGAAATGTCTACCCGATACCCGTTCCTCTTGGGCCCTAACAACTGCTGCATCTCGGATTGCTGTGGTGTCTTCTGAGGCCTTTGGCTGTGCTGCTAAGTGAGTTGTCTTTCATCTACAGTCACTGATAGGTTACAAGAGAGAGCTTGTGGTGGTTTTACCAAGGTTGGTGGCAGCGAGAAACAAGAGTTCACTAGGCAGGGTGGCACTGGGCAGTGTGGCAAGGTAGCCACAGAGCATGCAAGCAAAGCTGTCCATGCATGCATCTGAAGTACAACGACTACAGTGCTCAAATACCAGAATGATTTTGCACTACGCAGATGTAACCATGCAAGATGCTGAGGAAGATGAGGAAGGGGAGCTGGCCGATGCTCCTCAAGCATCCATTGATGATTTCAAAGCAGAGGAGGATTCAGGAGCAATGGAGATAGATCCAGGTTCGGCTGGCCAAAGTAAGCACGCCATCTGACCTGCAACACTCGACTGCATTGTCTGCTTTCTTGCTAGAGTCTTGCATGTCATCTGCTGCTTTAGTGTGATCGTCTTGTCTTATATATCTTAACTTTCTCAACACTTTGTCGATACATTTTGAACGTCTGTGACCTTCTGAGGCATGTGAGCTGCATGTCACAGATTTGCATGCTGTCCACACTGCCAACCTGCAACAATTGTCATGCTAACAATTTGGCTGGCTTCAGTCACTCAAAAGGCTGCATTACATTACTTGGTGTTTGATAACAAAAAAGGGATGTGTAGTATCTCTATAACAAAAGTATTTGCAGTGGGCAACCCCCTTCACGATGCCCTGTAGCCCCCACAGGCATTCGGCCCTTGACATGTGGTCACAATGGGCATGTCTACCAATCACAATTCTGCTGCTTCAAAGCACTTGATGCAGTGCAGATGGTCACAGAGAGGCTTTGGGGCAAGCGCAAGGGCAGGTCCCAGAGCCCCTGACACAAGCAGATGGGGAGGGGCACATCAGCTGGGGCAAAGCAAGCCAGGATACCACCTTCAAGATGTACAAGATGATGATGAAGAGCCCCAATGGTTGGCAGCTTGATGGACATGTGAGTCTCTGAGGCAGTGCTGCTAGGAGAGAAGGCATGGCACCTTTAGGGCTGTGTCCATTGAGTTGTTGCTTTGGTTCTATTGCTCATGATTATCATCATTACTCAGCTGGCGTCCCTCACCAATCCAGGAATGTAGGCTGCAGATGGTCCTAGCTCATAAAGGCTATCCCAAGAATGATAATGAAAACTGCTGACCGGTGTTCCCTTGTGGTGTGAGCAGGTGCAAATCTACAGCAGCTACCCAGCAGTGGCGCCTCAGGTTGTGGTCACTGCCATCAAGGAGGGCTACTCGCCAGCAAGGAGTCTCAAGGCAGGCCGCCCTCAGCGACAAGAGCTGTCACACCAGGAGGTCACTGCTGTCCAACAGCAGGTGAGATGTTGCTGCTTTTGTCCAGACATGGCCATTATGTTTGTGACAGTCTACCAGCGCAAACGTTTTGAACTATTCATCACGATCATGAAAATGTACCAGCGCCCAAATGATGCTGGAGTATCATTAGATATTTTGCAGAAGAAGACTGTTCATTCGTGCTTATCACTTTGTGTGTTTGATACCATGCTCATATAGCACATGCAGCACTATACACTGGTGCTTCATGCAACAAATGCATTGTGCACAGTAGTGTTTGCTCTCATGCATTGCCTATGCATCAGGACGTTTCTTGGTACACCTGCCTGACATGATGTGCAAACGCTTTTGTAGGTCAACAGGGACCTGCTGTCCAAGCTGATTGAAGATGAACAGAGTCATGTTTTGTCGTACCAGATGATGCAATTGCTTATTTTGCTAGTGGAGCGCACCAGAAGCAAAGGGCCCTTGTCAGCTGCAGCTGCACTGCCTGCTGCTGCTGCTGCTTCTGCGGTTGCTGGCGAGGGTGCAGTTATATAGTCTCTTACAACCAGGTCTGGGGCTAGACAAAGCTGGTATAGTGTGGAGAGTGTGCAACATTGACAAAACATGATATGTATTGTGATGCGTGACTTGGCAACAGCACACCCTCTGAGATTGGTACAATGGCTGGTGCAAGCTTACTGCTCATTCATCCTCTGTCGAAAGAACACGCTGCACTGTTGCATCTCCATGCAATACATCAGCCTCTGCTGGAAGCTCTACCTCTCTGAAGGGCGAGCGTGGACCGGCCTGACGCCCTACTGTAGGGCGATGCGTGGCGCAGCATGGCTCAAGCTGCGTTGCTGCAGAGCTCCAACGATCAAGCTACAAAGCAGTCTGTGATTGCGTTGATGAACGCATGTCATCTAGGATCGCTATATTCGTAAAGGCGTAGGAGCAGCATTGCTGGTGCTCAAGACTCGACTTTGCAACGTGATCACTGCAATAGCAACAGTCACTATAGAGCTATGTTGTCGAGGCTCATGCCGCAGCGTTACAACGTTGCGGCTGGTCTCCTCAAGCCATTTTCTGCGCGTGGCCTGTTCAGCCGGACAGAGTGCTCAGCTGAGCACGATATATCGATCGATACCTCGGCCCTGTCTAGACCTGCAGCGCATGACCATGGCAAGCTTCCAGGCAAAGAGTCGGAGACAGAGATGGCAAAGCATATCAAGAGCATCATCCGAGTGAGGCACACCTGCCTTGTCTCTGTGGTCATACGGCCAAGATGTCTGTGTTGACTGACAGTGCAAGGTATTGCTTGCAGTTTCGCGGGGGACCCATCACGTTGGCGGAATACATGTCGGTGAGGCACCGTTCTACAAAGCGATGTCTGAGCCACCAGAGGCAAACTTTGACACAGTGATGCCCTGCAGGAAGTGTTGACCAACCCTCAAGCAGGCTACTACATAAACCGGGACGTGTTTGGCACAGATGGCGACTTCACCACCTCACCAGAGATCTCACAGCTATTTGGTGAGGTAATGGAACTGTTATTGCTTCACCAATGTCTGCGTCTTCTCATGTTCACTTGCCTGGTGGCCATCAAATGGCATAGCAAAATGGGTGCTTCAGCGCTGCTTGAGGCAACTTCATGCATGGCAGCTTGCAAGTTGGCTGTGACCTGTTGTTGTACAAACATGCACGTTTGCTGTCACTGTTGCTGCCATTCTTGGCTCCCGATCCCGGTGTCCATGTTTAAAGCCTGACTGTGCTATGCCAGCTGACATCTTCCAGCAATTCTGTACTTGCATATGCTTGTCCAGGACTACATGCATGCTGACTCCACACTGTATTGTGTATGCAGATGATAGGAATCTGGTGCCTGACTGTGTGGCAACAGTTGGGCAGTCCCAGCAAGATGAGGCTGGTAGAGCTGGGCCCAGGGCGGGGCACTCTCATGGCTGACCTGCTGCGGGGAACAGCCCCCTTCAAACCCTTCATATCAGGCCTAGATGTTCATCTTGTTGAAGTGAGCCACATGCACAGTTGGGACAGGCTGTTGCCACAGATCTATTCATGTAATTGCATCTTAAAGAGGTTCCCATATTGCAATATTGAGCTGTGGATGCAATTTGTCTGACAGTGCTCCTGTCTGACCTATGATGTCTGTGCTTACAGCTGCATAAAGTCTGCTGCAAAATGACAGGTGCAGGCCTTCATTAATCACACAGGCATGGGGTACAGCAATTGGAGCCTGCATGCTCACCTGGCATTCACGCAGTAACAGCTGCCCATTGGCATGCTGCTCATCTTGCCCACCTCCTCAACATCTTCACAGGTAGGAAGTGCATGTTGTGGCTCTTGTGGCATAGCTGAGGTGTTCTTGACTAACCTGTGACCCCTTGCAGGTCAGCAAGTTCTTGCGACTACAACAATGGGACAAGCTTCATTGCCGTGGCCTTCCAACAGCTACTGCCAGCACTGCAGAAGGCCATCAGAAGGGCACAGCCATGCCCTCTGGTGTTCAGGTAGACTGACATCCTGACTCATCTGCTGCTCTGCTTCCCCATTCTCATTCACACAGTGTTCACATCAATGATCGCATCAGCAGTGTGTGATGTTATGCATGCTAGGCACGTCTGATCTTGGTTGTGTCGTGAGCACTAGTCATTGCAACATGAGTCAGGGGGAAGAAGTCTCAAGCAGCTGCCACAAGCCTGTTCCAGTGATGTGCCGCACAGTTCACATCTGTACTCATGCACATCCTTTCTGCAAGCATTTTACATTCACAATGCATGCCATCTTGGCCATTCTCCCTGCCCTCAAACCTCTTACCATTGCAATCAGCATTCACCTGTGCTGTCGCCAACATGAGCTCTGCAAAGAAACACGCGCTGACTGTAGAACTGCTGTGGCCTTTACAGGTGCATTGGCACAGAAGTCTAGACGAGGTTCCAGATGATTTGCCGACAGTGTACATTGCCCATGAGTTCCTAGATGCCCTGCCTGTCCATCAGTTCCAGAAGACAGAGCGAGGGTGGTGCGAGAGGCTGATTGACATAGCCAGTGATGATAGTCCCTTGCACTTCAGGCTGGTGCTGTCACCTCGACCAACACCAGCGTCCAAGCTGCTGGTTGACAGGAGACTTGGAGCCTTGCCATTTGATCAAAGTAGGCCTGCAGCAGGCTCTTTGCTTGAAAGTTGATGGGCAGGTTATACCTGCAACTGGTGCAGGACTGCCCAGCAATCCAGAGCAGTCTGCTCCACCTGCTTCTTGCGCTGTTGATAACCACTTTATCCGTCAGTCATCACTCAATCAGTCACGCAATCAATCAATCAATCAATCAATTGATCGATCGTTCTATCACCCAAGCAACCACCTGATGTGTTGATATTGTTGACTGTAGGACTCATTGTGGTACTCAACAGACAGTGCTTGAGCCATCACCATACACTCAGCACTCAATGCTGATTGACTTGTTCTTTCCACATTGCCCATGACCATGAGACACTCTTTGCGACTCACCTTCAACTGTTGAAGCAGCGTGTCTTTGATGGCTGCGTTGTTGTTGAACTTGCTGTCGTGGTACCAAATAGGTTCTCCCCCCCCCCCCATTAAACTTCACAAAAATGAGCACGTCGAAGATGCCTGCCTGCAAACTTTTACACAATTATTGGTTACGCTGCGTCATGGCAGTGCAAAGCCACTTGTCCTGTGCTGTTCTGCAGAGGCTGCCATGAAGGGCCTTGAAGTGAGCCCACAAGCCATGACCACAGCAGGGGATCTAGCCAAAAGGGTGGCCACCCATGGGGGTGCAGCTCTGCTGATAGATTACGGCCATAACAGACCGTACCCGACAAGCTTACAGGCCATCAGGGAGCATCAGTTCTGTGGGCTGCTAGAACAGCCCGGCAAGGCTGACCTCAGTGCGCATGTAGACTTTGGGGCAATCAGGTCGCCTCAACATTTCTTTCCAAACTGTACACTTTGTTTGAGTATTGTTGATGGTGTTCAGCTGTTGGGGGTTTGCTCTGCCTCAAGGATCCTGTTGTATTGTAGACTATCATGATGCATCTTGTAAGACTGGTATTGCTTTCACATGCATCGGCTGGAGGCTACACAGCTGCAGATTGTATATGTTCCATGGGCGTCATCAGGCTCCATCAATCTGTGACATTCTGCATAGGACATGTTGGCGTTCTGAACTTGTGAGTGAGACATGATGAGTTGGGTGGGTGACTGCATGCAGGCAAGGTGTAGGGGAGTCACAAGCAGCTGCTACTTGCCATGGCCCCATAAGTCAAAGACAGCTGCTCCAAGGCCTTGGCATTGAGGCTCGACTGCAAGCTCTCCTCAAGACTGCAGATGCAGATGAAGCAGATATGCTTCAGACCGGGTATCTGAGGCTAGTTGGAGGAGGTGCTTCAGCAACAGCTTCTGTGCTAGGGGATGGCAGGCAGAAGGGACAGCAGCAGGACCAGAATGCACAGCCTGCACAGGAAGGCATGGGCCTGACATATCAAGCAATGGCCATTACTTCAGAAGACGCACCTGTTCCTGTTGCTTTTGGAGAATGATCCTCAGGATTTCTTCACATAATATACTGAGTCAGTCTTGCTGCACTATCATTTATCATTCTTACAATGGTGTGAACCAATTTTGGCGAACGAAGTATACAATAATGCAGTGAACTACATGCGGCATGGTAATATCACAAGCATCCTGACAACAAGCCTGCCTGACTGTTCATTCATGTAGACCTAATGGGGGGTGACACCGAAGTGACACTCAAACGCGATCCGAAGACAGACGGACTACGAAGAGCTACGTAGAAAGCAAATATGAAATGCAGAGAGCGCAAACTAGTTACAGATCTGCAAGTACACAAAAGCTGTGAGCTGGCTGGAAGATGCTGCTGCGCTGACTGTGCTGAGCTGCTGCTGAAGCTGCTAAGATCTGAAAAAGCCTCGCCGGTCACGAGCGGAAACAGCATCAAACGCTGACACTGACAGGCAAGTGGCAACCCGGCTCAATATACCTGAATGAAGACAAGTAGAAGCGGTCTTGTAGGCGATGACAGGAAGCAGCAGTGACAAGGATAGGGTTGGCAAGGCACACGCTCAGGCACAGGCAGGACGCGCAGGCACACAGGCACTCGTGACCGGCTGCAGCTGAGCTGTGTGGCTGAAGGATGTGTCTGATGAAGACCGGTGAATGA
>JAABUP010002858.1_pt1 | contig 32004 bp, 55 predicted proteins | sample 5559201 | NCBI WGS metagenome assembly JAABUP01 (sample SAMN10711887, study PRJNA513373) | rock metagenome | isolation source: Antarctica rocks | place: Antarctica
GCCCCTCATGGATGCAGTGGCCATGTCAGATGTGCCCATTACCCAGTTCCTCCCCACCCACATGGAGCGCACCCCTGACCTCATCAATCAAGGGGCCAAGTGGATTGCTGCGGGGGGCAGACTTGATCTCACATGTAGGACAGACGAGGTGCACAACAAGTCTGCCTCTGCACTTGGTCCTTACCGTACAGACCTGTGGATAGTGCTGCTCTGGTGCAACACAGCAGTCTTTCTGCACATTGTTATGCACCTGTAATTTTCTTAACCAGTGGTGCTGCACATACAAGCTGCAGGGATGTTACACGAGGGCAACTGGCTGGCAGGTCCCCTGCTGCATGGTTGAAGTGCTATGCTTTCCTCTGTGGAGCCTACTTTGTGTGTTGACAGGAGACTACCTGTTTACAATGGGAAACTCTGTCAGTGAATGACGCTCCCGCATGATGCCTTGTCACATCACCATCTGTGCTGCAGGCTCAGCAGGCATTGAAAACATACAGGCAAGCAGGCATTCCACTGGCTCATTGCACAGTGGCATCAGACGGGTTTGGCTCCTGGCCAGTCTATGACAAGCAAGGTCACTTGCTCAGCTACGAGGTACTGCATGTGAAATCTGTCTGCATCATGTTGCTAATTAATATACTGGACCTCACATCTGAACCACATAGCCTTCCATGGCAATAACCGCAGGACTGTCCCACATGCTGAATTCAAGCAAATGGCAACAGCACTGTTGGTTCCCCATGGGTATTAAAGTGTTGATGGGACATCACAGGTTGCTGACCTTGGTGCCATCTTCCGGTTTCTGCTGGCCATGGTGAAGGAGGAGGTCTGGGAGCTATCTGAGGTGCTGCAGTTCATGACAGCCAATCCTGCCAGGGTGCTGCAACTGCCCCACAAAGGCCAGGTGCTTGACTCGTTGCAGTTTTTGTAGTGTTCCTGATGCTTTGTTCATCATGAGTTGATTGACATGCTGTGACTGCTGGAATGTGCCAGAGCATGCTGTCGCCATCGCCACTGCTCACAGCTGCAGCTATTGCGGCCAATTGATCAAGGTCAGATGTACATGGGGTTTCAAATGTAATGGTAGTGTGCAGATTGCTGCCGGCAAGGATGCAGATCTGCTGCTGTTGGATCAGGCCAGCCTTGAGCTCAAAAGTGTATATGCCAAGGGGTTGCTTGTGCGTACGCCAGAATGGACACGTGGTGGCATGTTTGAGCGGGGTGAACGTATTCGGCCTATCAAACCAGCAATCCCACCTTAAGCATGTTCTTCTCACAAGCTGCGCAGTCACCTTGCAACATACCTTCATTACCTTCATTTGTATACACCATCAACACTGTAGAAACGGCACTTCCATCATCATCAGTCCAATGACCTGATGAGGAGCGCACAGATTGTACAACTGGCTATGTACACCTGCATACAACTGCTGCTTACAGGTGTGATACCTTACGCAACGCTCCAGCGAGTGTGTCACTGCATCCAAAGCATCAACGCATGACAGCCATGCATTTATATTCAAAAGCGACAGTCAACTGACTCTTGGAAGGGTGGATGCGGCAACGGCGTAGCAGACACCCTGGCAAGCGGGTCGACGACAGCTGAGATATACACCTGTCAGCCATTCTCTTTGCTGCGGCGCTCTTGATGCACTGCTTGCATACACGTGTTGCTCCACGCCTGCCATGTTTGCATGCATAGCGCTGCCGTCGCCTTGATGCAGACAGCAAGGGATGTCATTGTGTTCGGGCTTGCAACATACTTAACGAGTCGTAACAAGTTCGCAGCTGTCGCGCAGACCTTGATCGCCTCTGGCGGCAACCGCATGCGCAGTGACTGTGATCAGCACCAGGCAGCACGGTGGCGTGCAGTTCGTCCCTTGACGAGTTACTTTGAAAACGGCATACTGAAGCTTGGTTTACAGAAGAGGTCTGCACACCCGAGGCCTCGTGTTGCGAGCCCATGGTCAAGCGCCTGAGAGTTGCAGATCCTCTACCTTGGCTGTTGCTTATCGGTGGCCTTTTCGCTTCGCTGTTGATTCTGCCGCTAAGCTTATTCCAGTCTAAATCATTCAGCGATGCACGTATCAGCAGCTACAATGAGTGGATTTGTGGACAGTCCTCAAGCCCGCCAAGGTCTGCAAGCAAACTCCTTCTTGTCCTTTCAGGCAATAAATGTGCTGTATGGCAAAGAAAGGAATCAAGTGTGCTGATGCAATCTGCAGGGTTGGCTTTGCGCATGACATTGACATGGAGATGCAGCAGATTCAGGCTGACATTGACTGCATGCAAACACAGCTTGAACTCTTTGTTAACAGCTCTGCCGTCAGCTCAGCTTACAGTCAGTTGCATGCAATTGAGGCAGGTCACCTTGCCTCATCAAGAACTACTAACACACATCACAGCACAGCACTTCAAACCCAGCTAGAGCTGCAGCCTTTCCTCTTTGTTGGCGTCTTGTCAGTGGCAGGCAATGCAGGTGACACACAACAGCATCTGCCTTGTTCATGCATTGCAGCAGCTTGCCTTTGCGTTATACTCATCTGCACCAATGTCATCATTGGCTTGCACAATTTGGGCTCAGCCATATATCTTATATATCATCAGCCCTGAAGTGACACTGTCATCCCAGCACAGCTCTGTGGGACTCACTCATGACTGGCAAATAAGACTGCCCAATCTACATGGCTTGGCGTGCAGGTAGAAGGAGTGCCCTCAGGGAGACCTGGATGGCAACAGCGCCCAGCTCGGTTGTTGTTAGGTTTGTACTGTATGAGAAGGAGCGTGACATAGACGTGCAGCGCGAGAGTGACCAGTTTCAGGACATCATCTTTGTGCAAGGAGGGACAACCACTGACTATCGCTCCATTGTGTACAAGACCTTTGCCTTCATTCAGGTAACATGCAGCCAGCACAGCACTGTGTATGCTCATGCCCATGCAATCTGCATTCCTGACTGGCTTGAAAATCGCATCTAATGGGGTTGAGCCCAAATATGGTGCAGTATCACATGATGTGCTACGTTCTCAAGCTCTAATGGCATAGCAACTGCACATCACACAGTGTCACCTGTTCAGGTGTGTGCCTGTGATGGCCATTTCTGACAGTGAACAACCTGATAACTTTGACCTGGCTATTCATGTCTTTGACAAGCCTTGCTAACAGCATGACAACAGAGACCTCTAAAGTGCATTCTGTTTTTCATTGTTGCGCAAATGCTGAAAGCTGTTCTTGCTGCGTGCAGTGGATGACCATGAATGCAGAGCCCAAGTTTGTGCTGAAGACAGACGATGACGCATATGTGAGCTGTGCAGCCCTGGTGGAGGTGCTGCAAGGGCTGTGCCACCACCCCGACTGCCTCAATGAGCGCCTGTATTTTGGTCAGGAGAAACGCAATGGGGTGGTCATCACTGAAGAAGACAGTAAATGGAGCAATTTGGAATACTTCCAGCTCACTGGCTTGAAGGAGTATGTGCCTTATATGCTTGGCGGAGGGTAAGCTTTCCACACATTGTTGCATAGATGCATGAATCAGGTTCAAAGCCAAATTCAGCATGCTGTTATTCAATGCACTGCCTTGAGACCATGCATACATCTAGAAGACACTGCTGGCGTTCCAAGCCTTGAGCAAAAGAGCATATAACAGAATCCTGAACATGCAGTGACTGTTCACTACATGCATGTGCTATTGGTCATTCTGCATTTCCTGCCATAGGTATGCCTTTTCGTTTGATGTTGCACAGACGTTGCACAAGATGAACAGCATCTCCCCCTTGAAGCTGATGCCCAATGAGGATGCAACTTTTGGGTTCTGGGTGATGGGCCTGCAGCTGCGCCATGTGGCTCACCCCAAAGTGCGTGCTGCTGCTGGAGGCTGCTGCTTCTACATGTAAGTTCACATACTGCGCTAGATAATGTGGAAACTGTACCTAGGTCCGTTTTGAGAGTCATAGTACTGCACTGCCATGCCTTGCACGGTATGCATACGAGATGGGCTGGGCAGCAGCTGAGATGGTGTCACACTCTGAGCACACCCTTCACAAGCTCAATCATAAAACAGTTGTTGGGTTTTCTGTGTGCATGCCATCTTGTTGCATTCTGATCTGTCACCTCTTTGCACTCTGTTGCTGCTAGTTTTGCAGCAATTCAGAAGATGGCAAAAGAAAGCTGCTTGAAGGAGCATGGGCATGCAGGCTGCCAGAGGAGGATGCAACAGGGCCATCTCGGCATGTCCAGATCAGGACCATGCAGGACATGTGCAGCGGCTGGCTCATCCTCCACAAGGTCAACACTTCACTCGTGCTCTGCAGAACTTCACATCACTTATACAACAGGACACCTGCAAGTGCCAAAAGAGTATGCAGGATGCTTCTGCTGATGCCTGGGCTGGCCCTTCACACAGCACAGTCCTCATTTGACAGCATTGTTCCAAGACCTGTCCCTGCCAGCATAGCAGATCATGTCTTGTCGCATATGCTTCAGGAACAACCAGCAGCCAACAATATGCAGAGCAGTGATGACATGCAGCCAAGCTTGCTGCTCTCGGATGTGCCTTGTTGTAAGCCCTGCAGCTTTGAGTGATGCAGGTTGAGACAGAGGGCCAGATGGCATACCTGCACCACCGCCTGAACCAATGCCGGCATGAGAACATGCTGCTAGAGAAAGCACGCGAGACAGGCAAGCACGCTGGCAGAGCTGCAGCCCACACAGCACCCCACAAAGTCATGCCTTTACAGGTAAACTTACACTGTAATGTGCTGTTTCTGCATCATACAGGTGTCTCAAAAGGAAGCACCTCCAGCACCAGCCCGTATGATTACCCAACTTGAATGCAGCTCCATAGGTGCGTATGCAGCAGCACATTGCACATAGCCTTCTGCAAAAGCCATTTGATGCATCAACTGGTGGGTATAATTGCGTAGCAGCTGATGGTGCCGTCCATCTCTGCTATACCTCTGCAAAGGCACTGCTCATCAGCTCACTGCTCATCATGCTAAGCTTCACCTCATGCATCAGGTTTCAGAACCCAGACTTCCCTGAGCCTGCAGCTACATCTGGCAGATTTGTGTGCTTTGTTACGTACAGGTGGCCATGGTCACAGACAGCAGAACCTTGCATCACTACTGGAGTCACACAGACGTGTCCCCATGGAGCGCAGATGGCAGCCTCATGCTGAGCCAGAGGGCAGATGTGAGCGGCATGCAGGAGTTGCTGGAGGGCACACGTACCAGACTGCACCAAGACATAGGCTTCACTAACTTCACCACAGGTTCAGCACTCACCACTGTTGCTGTCAGACCAGCACTGCACATGCTTTGACCTTCAGCATGTGCTGCGCCAGGGCATTCAGCTCTGTCTTACGACATCATGCACTTCAGGTGCAGTGAAAATCTAAGTTGCCATGTTCTGCTGTGCATGACTGTGTCCTTGCAGGCGGGCTATGGCACATGCGCCAGCCTACACCCTCCAGCAGAACGAACCAATGTAGTCTGAACCTTGTCACTGTGACCAGCCACCAGCCAAAAACAACCATCAGAAACCCTGGGGAAAGCAGAAATTCTGTGTCATGCTGTGTCTCATGCTATTGTAGCTTAATAAAACCTGTGCTTTGACATGCACCTCATCAACCAGACACATAATTATGGCTGGTCCACACATTCACCAGTGGCGTGCCAATATGACCTGCAAACACAGTGGCACAGTGTTGCAGAGGGCATAGAGAGTCATCCAATTAAGCGCCACAGCATTGCTGGCAGCGTTGTTGCGCTGTTGCAGGCAGCTCACTGTCCACAGAGATCACTGGCTGGAACTGGACTCATCTGACGACCAGCTCAGCCTGGAACTTGCAGCTGGGCAGCCGCCTTCAGTGGCTGGGTCCCTCCAACCGCCTCATCATCTTCAACGACCACGACTGCCACCAGCCAGTGGTAGACACCGCCCGCAGGCTCTTGATGTCCCAGGACGTGCAGGAGGCCTTCGAAGCCAACTCAATTGCTGCTGAGCAACGCTACATGCGCAGTGTGCATGCTGAGGCTTCCCACGCTAAGGCAGGCAGCAAAGCAGACCCTGCTGCACAAGCAAAGCAGCAGCCTGAGGATCTGTGCTCGGTGGTGTTTGATATTGTGACAAGACAGCGGCTGCATGTTGTGCCTTGGGCTGTCTACACTGTGTCTCCAGATGGCAAACAAGCCCTCTCCTTTGACTTCGGTCGGTCGGATGTCGTACAAGCAGGTATGTGTTGACACAGCAGAGTGCCTGTTTCCGGTGGAGGTGCTGCAACACTGCAGTTGTTCTGCCAGCACAGAATGCCCCACCCAAGATGCTGGAGTGCTGTCTCTTTCTTTATGACTGACTGTGACTGTCTGCACAATCACGCGAGCATGGCAGTCATGTCTGACTGCTTGACTTGTCAGCTTTGTTTCATGTACAGGCTGTTGTATTGCAAACAACAGGAAGCCGTGCACTGCTGAGTTGCACTTGTAACGTGCTGCTGTGCATGATGATATGTTTGCCTGTTGTACAGGTTCTGAATACAGTCACACGCACTCCACAATCAGCCCCAGAAAATTGAGCAAACAGCCCAAGGACGATGGCTTGTGGCTGATTGACATCAATACCAAGAATGCCAAGCTGCTCATATCCATTCACGACCTGTCACAGCAGCTGTACAGAGGCGCCTTTTCATGGTCCAGAGACCTTGTCACTGGTCTGCCTTACAACACCACCACAGGTCTGCCACACCACAACTCACCATTTACATGTAGTGTCATGCACAGCTTGTTGCTCGTCACTTTAAGGCGCTGTCAGCACATTGGTCAGGCTTGAAAGGTTCATGAACACTTTGTGGCTGGCTATTGCTCTGTAGCTTTGCTTGTGGCTGCCTCTGTACATTTCACACAAAGCACCTTTGTCAACGTAGCAAGTGGTATGTTGCACAATATATCATCAGGCTTGCGGTTTGTTCAGTGTGGTAGGACTGCTTCTTCTTACCCTTACAGTCTATCCAAATATGTGCAATCAGAGAAGATGATCACAAAGCACGGGACCACAAGACACAAGCTCAGTAGTTGGTGCTTGTGTGGAAGCAGGTGAGTACTGGAGCAACCCGCTGCATTGTTTTGGCCACATCTCTGGTGCGGTGTTCAATGCGGAGGGCAGCAGCGTTGCCTTCAAGTACCATGCCAGCCTGTGCAGCCCCAGCCTCTTGCACTCCAACCACACGTAAGCCTGCGCCTCTCATCTCACCCCTGCTCACCTCCAACCTGTGCATCATCTCACTATCACGGCAGCGGTCGTTCTAACACTGCACATGTACCTTGCATCCCTAGTAGTCTTTGCCAGACAAACAAAGCTGGAAGTGCAAGTTCTGCCTTGCACTTCAGCTTTCCCTTGGCCAGCATTGCGCACTGTGCATTGTGTCAGCATTGCGCATTGTGCTGCGGGGCAGCTTGGAGGTTGATGTGTGCTGTAAGGCACTGCTGTAGCGGCGTTCACCCTACCTGCTGGAGGCAGCACTGCACAAGACGGTACGATGCAATATTGCAGGTACATCATGACAGTGGACATAACTGGGAGCAACTTATGGCGAGTACCCTTAGTAAGTGGTCACCCTGCTGGTATGGACTATGGCAGCAATGGCAACCTCATCATTTCAGAGAACTCAACAACTTATTTGGTGAATGTGGGCAAGACTGTGCAGAAGCTGAACAAGCCATTCTCCATCGCACAGACAGACGCTGGGCCTTGCAAGTTCCATCCACACAATAACAGGTGGGTACCCTCCTGGGAGGCTTGCGTCATACCTGCACAGGGCTTCCAACCACAGCATGGAGTCCAGATTAGTAATAGGAGGCTGACAGCGGGTCTAGATGGATGGTGCATGGCATGCAGCATCACATGGAGGTGTTTTCCTTGTTGAGACTGGCCTGTAGGCATGGCCAGGCCTGGCGTACAGGCTTAGGATTACAGGGTCACATACTGTTATGATGTACTGACAGCATTGAGGCCGCCTCAATCTAGCTCCAGGCTGCCGCCTTAGGAGGCTCACATTATGATCGCTGGACAGCGTAAGCTTTTCTTTCCCTTTCCCTCTCAATCTGTTGCAATGCAGGGATGGCACTGTGAAGGTCTGAGGAGCCCAAGTCAGTAGGACAAAAGGACTTGACCAGCACTCAACAGACAAGCCACAACATAGCTATGCATGGTGGTGATGCAGGTATGTGGTGTGTGACAGCTTTGAGAGCCCACGCAAGCTGTATGTGTGGGATCTGGAGGGCAGCACAGCTTTCACAGTGGGCACCCTGGTGGAAGCCAACTGGCCCTCCCCTGAGACCGGCAGAACTGGTCTGCAAGCCCATTTCACCCCTGATGGTCAGCCTCTCTTGTTGCTATGGCATCAGGCTGTCATCACAACTGCTGGCAATTGTCTACTGCGCTGTTCCCAAGGACTGCCTGCACATGAACTGCAGTCAGAGCAGAGAGGAGGAATGATAATGAACAAGCATATCTTTGGCAGCCTGAACAGTGTGTAGCAGAATGCTGCCCATTAGTACAAGGATACCACACTCTCTGTTCCGCATGCTCTCAGTGACTTGTCTGTGAACCTGTCACATACTCAAAGCTAGCACACCTGCTAACAGAAGAATGAGACAGACCCTGTTTGCTTGCTTCAGGGCAGTACATATCCTTTGACTCAAGCCACATTTGGGAGACAGGCATCCAGACTTACATAGCTGGCTTGCAGCACTTGCCCATTCCACACACAGAGCCCTACCAAAGCACTACTGGTGATGCTGAGGCAGCTCTCATTCCTCTGGCGACAGCCTCAGTCAGCACAAGCCTGCCAGAGCATACAAACATGCCAACGGAGGTGTCACATGATGTTGCTCCTCCAGCTGATGAGCACTCACCTGACTCGAGGCAGAGCAGAGCTCAGCTCAACACCCACAATGTGCCGCAGACCGGGCAGTTTGAAAATGTTTCTGAGCAGCAAGAGGGCATTGGCAGGAATGTGTACATCATGCTTACGCCGCATGACGGCAGCGCAATAGATAGCTTTTTGGGCAGGATAGCAGACCCCTCAGAATGGGAGGTGTATGTGTTGCAAGCTCCCATGACCTCAGAACGCAAATTTGGTACTGACAAGTTTTTTAATGTTATTAAGCAGTGGCAAGGCGAGGTGAATCAGCTGGTGATGCTTCCACAAGCAGCAGGTGCAACCTTCATTTGTGTTGCTCAACATGATATGTGCTGCATGCTGTCAGCACAATGACAAGCGGCACATGTGCTGCCCTGAATATTGTGCCACCACAACCTGTGTACTTTGCAAGTGAGTGAGTGTATCCCACTGTGCCCGCTGTGGAAGCTCATCTGGCCACCGAGTCATTATATGCTGCCTGTTGTACGTCTGCAATCCAGAGATGGGCATCTCATGCACAAGTGCCTGCCATACCCAGCTATATTCACTGTTAAATGCCAAAAGCATTCCTCTGTTACAGGTACCTCAGAAGCCAACATCACAGTTGCAGCAAATGGGTCATCAGTGTATGATGTGAGCATGGCAGACCTGGCTCATGTGCTGCTGCCAGACCTTGGACCAGTGAAGCTGCCAAGGTTTGCCCAGCGCACACCCAAGTGGCTGCAAAAGGAGCGCTCATCCTGGCTGGAGAGGCAAGTGCAGCAGGCCTACTGCAGTCTGACACCAGCTGCGTGTGAAGCCAGGCCTTTGAAGCATATAGCAGATCTGATCGTAGATAGAGGCAGCACTCAGAACGTGCAGGTGATCAATTTGTTCTGTTCCCTGACAGGATCAGTGGAAGCTGACACGACAGCTGGCACAGCGTGTGCCTCAATGTTGCATGCCAGGCTTTCATCACTTTGCTGATTGGAGTGCTGATTGTGCCCTGAAGCAATTGCAGTTGGCATCATTGTAGCTGCCTGACTGTAAGCACATGTGATTTTTGCAAGTCCTGTCTACATCTTCTGCACAAGTGGATTGGACGAAGAGCAGCATGCCCATGCTTGCAGACCATGGACTTCCCTGCCTGGCTTGGAAACAACACAGCTCCCAGTGATAACGTGATTGTGCAAATGGACCTGGGCGAGGGACGGGAGTTTGAGATGCTGCAGTCCTTGCTGCTTTCTGACCGGCTGACATTGATTGACCATTTGTTTGTGCAATGGCATTACCAAGCAAAGGTAATACCCCCCCCCCCCCCCTGTGTGTCAAAGTTTCCACAGCAGGTCACCTCAGCCTCCTGGTCAGTGAGACTGTGTGTGCTCAGGCATCTGTGTTTGTCTTACTGCTGCCAACAAGGCAAGCTGCCATCACTGTCCTGTGATGATTAAGCCATGCACCCTGACATTTGGTCTACTGTGGGTGCAGAACTGGCATCTGGCGCTGCTGTGGGAATACCTGCTGGCAATAGTAGGTGTGCAGGTTACAGTCATGTAGTTTACAGATAGACGTGCAGTTACTGCTCCTGGCTGCAAAACAAGGTGCAGCCAGGAGCAGCTTGAAGTGTCAGGTGTACTCCTGCAGGCAGCTCGCAAAGGAGAAAGCCAACTGACTAGACCTCTGTTACGTAGTCAAGCAGATCCCAGAAAGTCGGCCCTGCTGCTGAGCGCCAGCAAAGCTGTCTGACTAGTGTAACACACGTTGTGCTGTATGAAGCCATGAGTAGTTGCACAAGCATAAATCGATTGCTTGGTGAGTGGATTTTCTGAGATGCAGTTGCAATGACCTTGAATGTGACTTCCTTCTTAATGACAGCAGTGGCAGGTAGGACATGAAAATGACTAAGTGTGTCACAGAATAAGCCTTCTGTATTTTTGTCCAGCTGACACTGAAAGACGCAACACTGAATCTTAAGGGTAGCGTCTAATCAATCCCAAAGGCTTTAATGACTCAAATTGCCTATCCCACATCAGCGCTGAAGTTGCTGCTCCATTTGAGTGTTGCATCTTGAGCGCATATACCCAATGCATGTACTCACAGCCTGCTTCATAACTCAGTCACAAAACAAGGCTGTGCATGCAGCAATATGTTGAGAGGTCCAATTGTTGACGAACCCATGTGAGCAATTTATAGAAATGGCAATGTGCTTTGATGTCTCAAGCTGGTTGTATCAGCAACATGATGAACACAGCATGGAAAAGATGTTGACAACATTCATCAGCAGCAAGGACTGGGATCACTGCTGGGAAACGTAGCACTGCAATAAAGACTTTTGCCAGCTTGCAGTACATGCAAAACAGGACCCAAATATGCCAGCACAAATGAACTACATTGCTCATGTCTCGCCAGCTTCACGCTGCTGCCACGTCCTGAGATATTTGCTGCCATTGCCCATCAATAGCTTCTTTCCACAGTGACACACTACCTTTACTATCAGAAACAGCCAGGATGCCTCCAGTCACCGACCAGCTCAGCTTCCACACTGCTTGAGTGAATTCGTGGAGCAACTGCATGCAAGCAAAAATCATTTTGCTGTTTGCGCACAAGGTCGGGGTATGCCATACCTTGAACACGGCACATAGATGACGCAAGACGGACATGACACCTTAAAGACAAAGTCATGTCATATCAAGCCTTCTTTTTTACTACTGCATGCCTTGCAGAATTAGCAAATGGTGTTTCCGTCGCAGGCCATCACTAAGCGCCATGCCAACTGCAATGTTGCATGCCATCCGTACCAGCTTGTTCCATTTGCCAGATTGCTCAGTCCAGATGATGACCTTGCCATCCTGTCCTGCGCTGGCTATGGTGTTCATGGGCATGCCCAGATTGGGGGCCCAAGCAACATCCCTCACCCAGTCCGTGTGGCCCCCCAAAGGCTCACCTTGCTGGACCCACTGCCGCTTGGTATCATCAAGTTGCCATATCTGCACTTCACAGCACAACCTGATAGCTACAGGCACCTGAGCACTGGCATGAGATTGACAGGTGCAAGCAATGCAGCAATCTGCAGCAATGCTAACATTTGAGCATGTTCCTGATCAGACTTGCCAAAACAGAAAACGGCACACATTGTCCCAGCATAAGGTCCAGATTCAGAGCAGACATGATTTGGTGCATTCATCTGACACTGTGCACACAGACTGAAGCTCTGGCATGAAGTATGGTTGATTTGCAGAGAGAAGGTGTCAATGCAGTTAAACGCAAATCAAATAACACCCACAGTCACGCCTTGAGGGCTACAGCAAGTTGGCAGCGCAAGCGCAAATCCTTCATCTAAGGCTTGAGTGCCTGTCAATACACAGAGCGTGCAAAAGCATATTGCAAGTCTGGTGCATGCCCCATGCCAATGGACTTACTCTCACTGTTTTATCGCAGCCTGCCGTGGCAAAGCGTGCAATGGGATGTGATGGAGGCTTTCCAGATACTAAAGACCCAGGGGGAGCTGCTGGCGACCAAGACACAGCTGTGCAACCGACGCTGTGTGCCTCTACCTGCACTTACATATGCTGCTGGATGGTTCTGCTTTGCTCGTACAGCTGTCTTTGCTTGTAAAGTACAAGTTGTGCAGCACAGTGTGTGAGTGCTGCTGATGCGAAATGTGTACGCAGTGACTTGACCAACAGGAATATTCGTTAGGTCACTACGCAACATTTAACAGTGTTGATGAGAGACTTTGTCACCTTTTGTTGGTCCCACCTCCCCTCTGTGGAGTTGTATGTCAGCACAGACGCTGAACCATCTGAGGAAGCTGCTGCCACTCTCAGGCCGAGCTCATGAGGAGCAAAAGCCACGCTGTTCACAGAGGCGCTATGCAAGCTAGAGTCAGAAGTGTACACCTGCATATTTGCCCAAACTTTCAGTGTGCAGCGTGTGCCAGGATGCATAGCTAACGACAGGATGCATAGCTAACGACAACACCACTGGACCGATCATAAACAAAAACTGCTAATCTGTTGCATGACGTTGCTGACCTGCAACCAGCTGCCATCCTGCTGCTCTTTCCATATCATCACTCGATTGTCAAAAGAGCATGAAGCAAGAAGGTTGCCGAATTTCGGGTGACTCCAAGACACTTGCCAGACAGGGCCTTCATGCCCTTGAAGAGTGGTGAGAGGCGCTAGCTGATGTCCAGTGACATCGAAAACTCTGATAGTTCGATCAGACGAAGCTGTAGCTAGCTTGCGGCCGTAATAATCCAGCTGCACATCGTGGACTGTGTCAGCGTGCCCTGTGTCTTGTGCCAGGGGCGCTGATGCCATCGGCACCCCTCAGTCTTGGCTTCTGCTGCGCAAATGGATCCGATGAAAGTGTTCTCTTCGACAGGATTGTCTTCTACTCGGGCTGCAGACGAATATTAACGCCGAAGATATTCTTTGGAGTTGTTGAACGGCTGCTCTGCTGCGAAGGTGTATCGCGCTCGTGACCTGTGCATGCACGATGTCGTAACACTCATAGACAGGCAGCTGCAGTGCAGATGAAGAAGAATGTAAAAGCTTGAAGCACGCTGGGAATTACAGGCTAGTCAACAAATCTGATAACTTGCAAGATGCTTCAACTGATATGAAGCCCTATACAAGACCACTTGTCTGTCTGGTTTTTCAGGTATATACATAGGATCGTCCTCTTGCATCAGATCTACATGCTTTTTGCTTGGGCTTGTGGCCAGCAGCTGCAGGGTTTTCATGACCTGCTGACTTGCAAATCCAATTGGACTTAGGCTCAGACGCTCTGACTGTAATTCAGCTTTCAGCACTCAGCCAACCAGCTAGGAGCAACTTGCTGTCCGCTAGTTTCGCGAGCAATTTTGCAATACTTTCGAGATCGTAAATGGCTCTTATGGCATTGAACGACTCAGTATAGGAATCTTAACGCTTTTGGGACCCACTTAGGACGGTTATACGACAGTTGGGTGTTCATAGTGCAGATGTGATCCATCCTGAGCAAAGCTCAGAGCAGATGCAACATACTCAATTTAATGGTCACATCTGCATATAAAAAGCAAAGTAATCATCGAAAACATGTACTGGCATCGTGCGACAGCAGGTTCAGGAGATAACAGCCTGAAAAGCTGCCCAAAAGGTTTCGTGTCAGCTAGCTTCGTGAGTAAGAGCTATCATCTATGGATGAGATGTCTCATGTCACTGTGAATTGCGACCTGTTGTTCCCCAAATGGGAATTGTAGCGCTTGCTGCAAGTGTGTCTTGACAAGATACACTAGAGCGCTGTTGCTCTCACGACCATTGCATTGCGTGCCAAGACTTCATGGTTGATGTCAGGACCGGCATCCTGTGATGAGGATGAATCACAATCTCAAGTGGCTATGGCGACCTTTCAAACGTTGCACGCCGGATGTGGTATGACATGAAGAGTGTAAAATAGCAGGGCCAGCTCCGAAACCAAACCAATTGCATGCTGAACTTCTATGCGAAGCTGATCTCATGGTAATACTAGCGCTTGCGATCCTTGCGATACAATACAGCTTTGAGGTACCTCGCCTTGCTGGAGGCTCAAGGTAGAAGATTGTATGAATGACCAGTCACATGCAGCCAGGGAAGGAGTGGAACTCGGGCCATTCGAGCCAATCTGTGCAGGGTCAGAGAGAGCCAAGCTCACTGCTTACAAGCTGGAAGTGTTGCCGATGCAGATGGAAGTGCTGGACATGAAACGAGCTTCGGTCAGTTAGATTGCTCCAATTGCTTTTACTGGCGATCTGTGCCGCTTGTTAGGTCAAAAGCTCACTTGCTCTGCAGGCTTGCTTGCTGGCGTCGATTGGAATCCGAAGCGAAGATATAGATGCATATGTAGTTGCCATAAAAGAGCGGGAGGTACAAGCAGGCGGAGTCTGTACGACAGCTTGTAATGCGATCTGGCCGTCTGGAACTTTGGGCATACCGGTGTCGGACCTGCCAATCCAGTGGCAACAGCTCCATATGCAAGGAGTGCTTTCAGGCATGCATACTCACAACCACCACGCCATTCGGTGTTGCCTGCTGCTGCCTAGCCCTACGGCTTCAGTTTTCGTGAGCTTGCACCTGCAGGCTGGTGATCACTCGGGACATGACTATGCACTGTATTCCAGCCAAGGCGGAGGATGCTGTGACTGTGGAGACTCAGCTGCATGGAGTCCATCTGGGTTTTGCCACAGGCATTCAGGTCAAAACACCGAAGAGCAACTTCAGCTTGAGCCCCTGGAAGCAAAGACGCTGGAAGCTGTGATGTCCTGGGCAGTTTACCAGCTGTGCTGGACACTGCATGCCTGCGTGCAAACCGAAGGTCTGTGACTACATGGCAGTGCCCTACCCAGCCATGCGTGTCTGCAGCTGCTGCTGCACAAAGCGCCTGGCTCTGCTTAACTTGTTGTACATGACTGTTCAAGTTGGTGATCTTCAGTGTTAGAATTTAGAGCTGGATGCTGCAGCCTTTGTGAGGTGGTTATGATGCAGCAGCAAACTGGCTGCTGTTCCTGGTTATAAAAATTTAGAGTATCTGCCAAGGCCTGGCTGATGATCACCTGAAAGACACGCGCATGCTGTTACCTGCTTTGCCTGCCAAATGGCAGTGATCAATTCTTTATGCTGCAGGATCGGTCAAACTCCAGGCAGTGACTGCAGCTGCATGTCTGCTTGATTGGTTGAGAAGCCTGTGTGTTGTCCCCACGCTGAGACGTCAAGCAAGCACAGCTATACTGCAGAGCCAATTGAGTGAGTGTTCTCATGAGCGGACACACACACAGGAACAGTCTAGCTCTGGCTATCCATGTCTCCGCTGCAAGCTCCCTCAACTGTCTTTACACTTGGCATTTGTATCATTCCATGACTTTGGGACAGAGTGCTGATGTCTGCTGCTTGCAACAACTGAAAAAAACAGAGTACCAGGTGCTGAGTATGATCTTGCTGAATGCACAGCTACATGCTAGCAAGAACCCTGGAAGCACTACATGCACTCCCTGTTGCTGATCTGGAGATCATACAGTCTGGTTCATGACAGGTTTGCACAATGCCCTGGCCAGAGCAACGGACCATTGTGGATGTAAGTTGCCGCAGCCTCAATTGAGCCCACCCAGAGTTGATGCATCACACAAGCTTTCTGCATGGGCAGTTGAGGATCTGGCGCTAGACCGCATCCTAGCGGATTACTTCAAGCTGCTACCAAGTCTCACTCAAGAGGTGCTGATGACGTGAAAGCACTTCATTGACCACACTTGTGAATCAGCCATTGTACACGCAGCAAACTGCTGTGTAGCAATCAATGACGTGTTGGTCATGGCATTACATGGTTTGAAAGTTGAGGACTACCAGGCTCCTTCTGACATTGACCTGCAAGTGCAATTGCCTACATTGGCATTGCTTCTGAGTTTGTCCAAGCCTTCTAGAGCGTGCAACCTCGTCGTCACATCTACACCCAGTCAGCAGATCACAAGCATTGCTGTTGTACTTGCAGGTGACCACCTTGCTGCTGCAGCTGCTGTTTGAGCCCAGCTTCAAAAAGGCCTTTCTGCCTGTCATGATGCGCCACTACCTGCACTTGTTGCGCAGCTGGTTTGCCGAGTCGCTTGCCGCCGGCCAACCCCTAGACATGATCACTGTGCAGGTCTTCAATGATACGGTATGTGCTGGTTGTGTCAAAGCAACACAGCACGGGCATTCTTTTGTATCATACTCAAATGCAGCAAGTATGCAACGGATGGTATCTGAGCATGCATTTATCAAATGCCTAATTCGTTGACAGCTCCTCAGCTGGATTCTGGCTGCAGCACATCTCCTGCTCTCACCAAAGACAGCTTTGCTTGAGGGAAGACACCTCAATCTTGCTTCACTGCTGGCACTTTTGCGTGGCAGCTCTCATTGCCTTGCTCAGGTAAGTCAGACGCAACCAGCAAATTGTCTGCTGAGTTTTGCATGCTCACCTAGCTCTACCAAAGTAAGCATATCAACCATGCACTACTAGTGTTACTTGAGGAGACAACTGAGTGCTCTTTTGACTCATGCACAAGGTGCGTTTGGCTGAATGGCTTAGTCTGAACATATGTCAAAGCTGTTTACAGGATGCAATGGGAAAGCCCAAGGAGCTGCTGGAGGTGCTCATGGGTGCTCTGATGACTCTCATGCCTGCGTCCATCCAGAACTGGACTTCTGGGGCCACAAATGTCTTGTTGAGTAGGTTCCTGCTACCCAACTGCTGACTGTGCTGCACTGAGTGTGCTGCAACTTAACTGCTTACAGCTGTCTCCTAAGTTGCACGTCACTTGAGTCGCCTCCCTAGATAACCATGCATGCATGTCTGCGGCATGCAGAGTCCACAGACTGTCTGTTTGGGCTGCATGTCAGACCATCAACGGGAAAAGGACAATGACAGTTCATGCCAGCCACGCTTCAGATTTTGTAAGTCATACCGCTTGCAGTGGTATGATTGATGGCCCCCAATGGCTCATTGGGTGTTTACAGATTGCTGCACCTCACTCAGTTTCTTGCCTTATTCAACCTATTTGGCTGACTGCAGTCTGCAGGCCAATTATAACCTGGCGCAAGAACAGTACCTGGCACTGACGCCTTGTACAAACGTTACTCAACTGCTTTCTATACCAGCTGCCAAAGCAGTATCTCGTACAGACTAGCCCCTCAGGACTGAGTGCTCCTGGTAACTGGCAAGACAGAAGTGCAATGCATAATGCGTGAATCATTGAACAGACGAATGAATTAGTTTAATGCACTGTTGGTTGAAATGTTGGAAAAAACTGCCTTGCCCATGCATGCAGACAAGCCCATTACACGGGTGGTGCAAGACATCAGGATGGTGTTGGCCCATCCCCCAGCAGTTGCAGCTTTCATAAGACACTATATGCTTGAGTGGACTTCGGCCCTGTCCTGTATGACAGACCTACGTAAGTATGAACGTCAGCTGGGCATTCATGCACAATGGGAAGATGACTTATGGCTGCCGCCTGTCCAGCTGGAGGTATGTGCTCATCTGTATAGGGCAGCAAGACTGTCATGCCAAAACAGTAACATATTGCCTTGCAGTTTGCCTTTTTGAGCAGCTCTTTATATCATTTTCTGTTGCTCATGGCACCTTGCCTGTTGAAGGCACAAGTTGATGTTGCTGCTCATGTTCCTAGACGCAAGTTTGGTGGTAACAACGTGTAAGCGCCTACTCAATTTGTTTGTCAATATTTCAACCCTGTTTGGGTTGCAATCTCAGATGCAGCAAGCAGTACTTGCACAAAATTTCCAGTCCATAGTCTGTTCCTGGTTCAAGTCAACACCTTCCTGGTACTGCTACATCAGGTACTGCTACATCAGTAGCAGACATGACACGGGTTAACCCTGCTTGCTGCAGATGCTGATGTTCCACCACACTCTTCTTCCAGTTTTGTCAGTGGTTCTGAATGGCAGACATGTGGATGTGCCCTTGAGCCAACTTGCAGCGGTATGCACTGACACAGGTCATGTCTGTCAAGTTCGATCTCTGCACATACAAAGACGCAAGCTGCACAGCACTTTGTGATGCAACAGTGAGTGCATTCCAATTTGCTGCAGGTGACAATGTCCACATATGATGAGTCACAGCTGCATCACTGAAACAAATACGACTTCTGCCATGTCGCCTCGTGGCTGCCATTCCATAAGCAGCTAAGGATGAAAAAGTATATTATCCACTTTAAAACCCGTGTTTGCGTTAGCCAGGTGGATGTGTGGCCAGTCTTGCTTTTCCACAAAGTCTGTGTTGTGACTTGGAAAAGTGGCAAAGCAGCTTGAACTAGCATGACTGATAGTGCCTTTGCCTGTGCTCAGGATTTGCTCACTCTCACCAGTGCCCAGGCAACCATATCAGAACAGCCCCAACACAGTGATGAGCCGACGCTGAGGTGTGCAAGGGAGTACTGTGGTGGCTGTGGCATGTGGAACCTGCTGCTCACTGGGCACCACGTCTCCATGCACTATCCGTGGTTGAGGGCAGTTGCCCTAAGTCACAAGGCTCTGCTTGGCCTGCATGCACAAGCCATGGCAGCAGGCAATACTGCAGACACACAGGTGCATGTCCCTGCTGTTTCCCGCATGCATATTGGACAGATTTTCGGACACTTGTCTCCTGTTTTTATCGTTGTCATGATTGATTTGTAGCTTCTGCTTCTCCAATGTGGTGCATGTGTGCTTTTGACGGCCTTTGTCTTTTGCAGTGCTCAACCTATTGTGGCAAGTAATGGTCATACGTGTCCAAGTGCAGGTCACTGATGATGTGCTGAGGAGCCTTTTTGCACAAACATCTGTACAAACAGAGCTAAAGGACAGACCGCTGCAAGTGGGATTGTATCAGGATCTTGCTCAAAAGGCTCTGATGATTCAAGTTTGGAGAGCTCAGGTGGGCAAAGCAGTGCTGCGCCCTCATGCTGTCTATATCCAAGGGGTCCAACCATGTGCCTGCATGGCAGCTAATGTATCTTCTAGGCTGGGGTATGTGTTGCTGCAGTAATGCCGCGCATGTTGTCTAAGGCAGGCTCCTCAACACTTAGCCAGCAGCAAAATTGGGCTCTGGGGCTCTGCTGTCGTGCCTTTCATGCCGTACGCATTCAGCTTGCCTTGACATCCAACAATGGTGGCAAGACCATTGATGCTCAACTGAAGGTGGTGTGAATGCTGTCGCAGGTGCAAGTAGGGCTTTGGGTGCGCAATGGCCCTGAAGTGGGGCAGGTGCACCGTCTGTATCAGGGGGCATACTGGAATGAGGCCAGCTATGATCTGGACATGCTGCTGCTGCAGCTGTGGATGGCACGCTCTGATGCTGACCAGTAAGCAGCTCTATTGCATTCACAACGCTCTGTGTTGAACCCCATGACTACTGTCAAGAGATCCTTTGCATGACTCGTAATGCAGATGAGTCACGCAGAGATGCCTTATACCTTGCAGACTAATGCAGTTGTGAACATGGTATCCTGACATGCACACTAGAACCAATGTCACATTCAGAAGTGTTTGGTAGCGATAGGCATCAAACTCAGAATGGAAGCACTCAATTGTCACTGGGTCTGCGGAAAGTAACAATGTCATGCCTAACCAGGTATTGGTGTTGTTTGCAGGGTGTTGATTGACTTTCTGCGTGCCTTTGGCGGTGAGCGCATTGTGCAAGCAGCCTGGCGCAGCAGCAGGCAAGCATCTGCCTTGCTGCCATGCCCTGCCCTTGATGGGACAGAGGCAGAGCCTGCTGCCTCCCTGAAAGCCCTGCAGGCGGAGGCTAACGGTACGACATCAAGGATGGACTCTCTGAGAGAGCAAGTTTGCCAGGCTCATGGTACATGCAACAATATAGGCAGAGAAGGACATTTGGATGCACAGACAGACTCGCCACCTGCGTCTTCATCATCAGCTTTGCATGATGCTGCAAACTTTCTTGCTGAGGAAGCGTCAGTTGCAGAGGTCATATCAGACTCTGGGGCTGCAGGTACTGCCCCTGGGGATGATTTGGTCCCCACACATACCTCTGATGCCCCAAGCATGCAAGCTGAAGATGCATCAATCCCCACAGGTGGCCATGCTGATGTCAGCCCACAGACTGGAGATGCATCAGTTCCTACAGAATATGAAGGGGCCGGTGACATGCATCTTGGGCACACTGTGTCAGACATGACATCGCCTCATGCACAGGCAGACAGCGCTGCATCATCTGCACTTCATGCCAGCATGGTGGAGAACATGTCACAGGAATGGTGGAGGCTGTTAGGATCTGATACAGAGTCAATTCCAGAGCAGCAGCTGCAATGCATAGTGCAGGGCATGCGGTTGCTGGTCACACTCCTGAGAGACAAGCACACTTGGGAGCCGGTATGCCCTTCCGTTCAGGATACTCACTTTGCTTGATGCACAGACATGGGCATAGACAAAGTCATTGGCACCTGCCACATCTCACCTCTAACACCTGTGAAATTGCCTTCTGTTGTTGTGCCCTTCATCATTGAATTGTTTGCGTGCAACCACTTAAGGTGAACCATACAATACACCTTGCAGGATGTGGAGAAGCAGCTATGGTGGCACATGGTGCACTGGCTGTGTCTTAGCGACTCAACCTATACTGAGCTTACAGGCGCCCTGCCCTCCCAGCTTGCTGAACAGCAGGAAGCCCTTGACAAGGTATACAACTGTAGTCATGTTCAAATTCATACAGTACAGGGTCAGCTTCATGTGCTCAATAAGCATGACAACAAGGCAGTGTGGTACCTGAGCAGCTGTGACTCATGCCTCTGCTTGAGGCGTACTCGGGTAACTCTTAATTCGACGCGATCTCTTTTGATCACTTTTTTTCTATTGTTATCAGTTTCTCTGACATGGGAAGCCATATTAGCACCTGAAATGAGTTTGATCTTGTTGATAGCCTCTTTGTCGACAATCTGTCGATATGCATGTATGTCCTCGGGTAAATTTCGTGTTGTCCAGGTGAAGCCAGGACACACGACATGCGCACCAATAGGCGTTTCTTGTCACAACTGCATTGTTGGCCACTACCATTACAGACATGCCTTTACATTGTGGTCTGAGTGCTTGGTTCGTTTGTCTTGTGTTCTGTGTCACCACATCATCTCAATTGGGATGGCCTGTAGGTGCTGGCAGAGGTAGCAACCTTTGTGACCCCCAACACCTTTGAGAGGGGCCGCTACTGCCTCAAGAAGCAATTCTGGGCAGACTTTGACCCTGGTTTCCCGTACTTCAACCCACGATCCAGGCAGGCTGCTGTCAACAGGGGGCTGGAACTGAAGCTGTGGAAGCCGCATCAGCAGCTGAGAGGGCTGGTTCAGGGGCTGCCCCCTGGCATGGAAGGGCTTCAGGCCTTCACCAAGACGCACTTTGGCAACAGGTGAGGCAGTGTTTGCCTCCAGCTAGTCTCATTCGGTGCCTGGCAACGTGTCCTTTTACTGTACGCTAGACATGTCAAACGTCAACATAGTTTTGTCAGCACTGCTCTTGAGTTGAAAAGCAGGCCAATCATGTCAAATTTGACAAAGCATGGCTTCAGGCATGCAGGCCAAACTTTGCTGCTGCCCCAACAAGCTATACTTCCAACACACAATTGTGAAGGTTGCGCTCTTAAGTCCTGGTCTTTTGTAACACATTTTGTTTTTCCATCATATGCTTAGCAAGCGTGATGGGGCCGTCATTGCTGGCTTACTCTTAGCCTTGTCCTGACCCTCGAGCTGTCATCACTGAGCCTAGAGCCATTCTTGTGACATCTTGCCACCCAGCCTCTGCAAAGGCAATATCTTTCTGATCTCCATTGCAGGTCCGACGCAATGCAACCTTGCAAGCATGTACATTTTTGTTCAGGAGGTTCTATGCTGACTCAAAAACACGCGTGGTTGCAGTCTGGTCAGGGTGTGTTTGTCATACTGTGCTCGCCACCCAAGTAGTGCTGCAGAAGACCTGGCCCTGGCAGCGCTGAACCTGCTGGCCCTCACCGTGCCTGCCTCTGCTTCTCCTCAGCCAGGCATGCAGCAGACAAGTCCACCTATGGTGCCACGCACAGCTCAGCAAGAGTCAGCCGTAGGCCCAAACACAAAGGAGAGCGACAGCTTTGCAGAGCTTCAGGTGAGCGCAGTGGTGGCATGCAGCTTTCCTTGTGGTGAAGGGTTGTAAGCAGCCATGTAGCTGCTGTGACAGTGTAGACTTGACCTTGGGTGTGCTGGAGCCACTGTGACAGTGTAGACTTGACCTTGGGTGTGCTGGAGCCACATGAGCAAGCACTTGACAAACATCATCAAGTCGACGCTTCCTGCTTTGTGCTTTCTCCTGTGTTATCCTTGACACATGGATGGTGTGGAGTCAGCCTCATGTCAGCAGCCTGGAGTTTGTGTTATATTGTGCAGAGATGGGTCAAGATGTGCTGCTTGACATTCTACTTAAGCTTTCACTGATGGTGTGCTGCCAGTTATCTGCCTGCTCAGCGATGCAGATGCAGGCATAACCAATGGTATGTTTGTTTGCCGACCTGGTCCTTTGGCGCAGGCTCTGTTTGGTCCCAATGCACCCCATAGCTTTGAGCTGCAAGACTGTGCTCAGCACCTCCATCAGCACATCATCAGCCTGAGACATCAGCATAGTCTCCCTCCAGAAGGGCATCAAGCTGGCAGGTCCAGCCCACCCGTCACTGAACAGGGTTCCACTCCAGCAGTCGCTACTGCTGTGATTGAGCCTAAATCAGGCCCTAAATCTGCAGCTGCAGATAGTTCTGGGAATGCAGCAGCTGCACGGAAAGCTCAAGCAAAGGCCAGGCAGGCTGCCATGATGGCCCGTATGAAACAGCAGCAAGCCCTTTTCAAGGACGCAGGCTCAGAAGGCAATGCAGTCAATGCGCATGCTAATAAGGTGATTTGGACTTGAAACCCTTCATCACTGACGATACATCGAGTCTCTGCTTAGCTGCATTTGGGGCTTAGCTATCCCATATTTCATCTCGCACGCATTTCTCAGCAATGTCTCATACCAATGTAAGTGCGACCGACGGCATCACGTGCATGTGGCCAGTGCTCCTGTGTACATCACAGGACGAGGACATGATGGCCGTCGATGAGCAAGGAGCAAGCATGCCCAGCCTTGATACGCCAACAGCCAGGGAGGTAGGTCCAGAGTGTGTGGCAGGGCCATCAGGCAGGCATGACCAGCAAACGAGGGGGGCGGTGGAAGGGGAGTGTGCATTCTGTGGCAATGGCAACGAGACAGAGCCTTTGGGCTGGGTGGTGAGTCTCCCTGTTCCCAGCCTGCATGTGGCGTGTATGAGTGGTTGTCAGGTTTTGTTGATGGTATTGCCCTGTTGGTGAAGCAGGAGCAGCAACTGGCATAGCTGCAGTTGGTGCAAATGTGATTGATGATGGTGCATAACTCAGATACCCCGGTCTCAGCCTGCGCTGCCCTGTCCTGCCCCTCCCAGCCCCAAACAGCACTGCCCTGCATTCCTGCACTATGTACTGGAACAGCAGTCATGGCCGCTCTCTATTTTATGGCTTTAGTCTGAGTCAACCACACCCAAAGCCCAAGGTTTTGGTGCAACAGGCACAACTGCACTGCTCAGCCATGCCCAGCTTTGCCCAGACTCCACCGCCTGCCTGGCAGGACACCCCCTGTGATCCTCTGGGACCGCACATCAACAACAGGGATGTAGGCCTGAGTCTGCTGGATGAGCAGGCAGGCCCGCATGTGCTGTGCTGCGGCCATATGCTGCATGACACTTGCCTTACCCGCCACAGGTCAGTGTGGCATGACTCTGCTGACATGTTTCAGCATTGACACTTGCATGCTGGCATTGTTGCTTGACCTTGGGCTTGTGGCTGTGCAGTATCATGCATGGGACAGTATTGTTACTGTCCATCACAGGGCATAAAGCGTGGGTTTGTTCTATGCTCATGCGCGCTGTTCATTCCTGACACAGAGTCACGAAGCCAGTCATAGCAAATGCTGCTGGCAACAAGCTGTCACGGCTTGTCCCCAACCCTAACAGCCTCTTGACTGTCAACAGGGCTGCGTTGGTACAGCAGCAGGAGGAAGATGAGTTCTTGGAAGGTGCAGACCTGGTGGATCTAACGAGTTCTTATGTCCTGTGTGCCGCCGTCTTGGAAACACCCTGCTGCCGGCCCTCACACCCCCATCCCCACCCCAACATACTTCAGGCTTGCCTCCCCAGGCGGGCTTGCCGCAATTACAAGCTGAGATGCTGGCAAGAAGCAGCGGAGAAGGTGAGCATAGAGCTGAGACTGATCATGTAGATCCCTCTTGAGTGCTACTACGCGCAGTGTTTATCAAGAGGCCAGCCTGATTGTGCTCCAGTATTGTCTCACTGACATGAGGCACGCGCAAGCCAGCCAGCCCCTGTCATGTTGCTTGCGGAGAGCTTACGCACTTACCTCTTTCTAGCACACAGGTCACTATGACAGGACGCAGCCTCCTCTTGCAGCATTGTGTGTATATTTCTGTGGTGAAGTTGTCAGCGGAGGGCATGGCCGCTGTTGTGCAGATCAACAAGCTGCAGGCATGGCAGGCCAGCAGGGTGACACAGCACCTGAAGCAGGGCTGCAGCAGCTGGTGAGAACTGTGGAGGCCTTGACACAGACTCAACAACAGAACCAGGAGGTGTCAGGCACACAGCCTGCCTCAGGTGCTGCATTTCCAAGTTGTTCATGTGCAAATACTTTTGTTGCAGTGACGGGCAACATGCAGTCAGAGATCAGCAGCTTTTTAGGGTACCAGAAACGCTTCACTTTTTCTTGGAGAAGAGTCCCTGGGACAATGTAAATCTATACTGAACGACGCCTGGGGACAGTTAAAAGGTTGAAAGATATCTTAGCTTTCATAGTTGCAGCAAGCCAGACCTACTGTGAAGTGAATGACATATCTGTACATGCCTATCCTAGTGCACACGCTGTCACAGCTGCTGTACCTAACGGCATTGTTGAACATGACATAGCAGGGGGCTTGTAACCAAAGCACTCTCAAAGCCTGACAGCCTGTTGTGTCCTGGGCACACACACCTTTGCTATTCAAATTGATTGATGGACATTGCCGTGCAGAGTCTCGGCGACAGGGCATACTGTTAAGCCAGATGCAGAGTGACATGAGGGTATGGGGCAGGCGTCAGGCCCTGGCCAATGCCTTTCTGAAGGACGCACGCACTTTGATGCTGACCACCCTGGATGCACTAGAGCGCCATGCTGCTAAACAGACAGCCTCCGCCCAGCGGGCATACCTTCAGGCACAGGTGTGACTCAACACCAGCTGCATGTTTTGCTTGTGACTACTGTGATTCCGCCACTAGCATGTCCACCTTGAGGGTCTTGTCAAGTCAAGATTGTATGTTGTGTTCTGCTTGGGAAATCAAGAACGCTTGCATCAACTTGGGAACTTCATGTATGCTGTGGACACCAGCACTGGATGACTGATTGCTGGTTTCCCAGTGGGGTGTCTGTCAGGCTCACACATATACTGTTCTTGCAGAAGGAACACCTGGTAGATGATGCACTGACAAATGCGTACATCAAGCACAGTACTGCCGTGAAGCAGTATCAAATGGCACGCACGCAGCTGCAGAACATCAGCAAAGGATCATTGCTGTGGTCTATTTGGGCTCACAATGTCGTGATGTGGGAAGTGCGAGAAAGGTCCAACTCTGCTCATGCAGGTCTGCTCACTCGACTGTATGTATCTGTACATATATCTATTGTGACCGCATGTCAACTCCTCTTCTCAAGCTGCTTTGCATGATGAAATGAACTAAACAAATAGGCCCCCTCCTCAGTTGATCAACAAGCTGTGTGTGCATATGTTCATGCTGTGACCAACCTCATCGTTCATGTACAACTTGCAGAGTCAGAGGCGGTACGCAGTGCACACTGGCGAGGAATGCAGTCGCTTGCAGCGCTATGCCTGGCGTATGGACCTGGTATAGCTACCGCCCCCGGCCTACCCCCAAATACAGACCTACAGGTTCAGCTGCAGTGGCTCATTGGCATTGCTCAGGTGTGTACTTCAATGTCACAGCTCGCAAGCATGGCCTTGTAAGCATGCAGCTACATCCTCATCTTCTGCGTTTTGAGCTGTGCGCTGTGTGGTTGCGCACAGCTCGATTTGCTTGCTGAGGAGACTGTGAAGCTGATGAAAAGAGGAAAGCTGACGCTCCCCAGCAAAATACATGTTTTGCAGTCATGCTCTCATGCATAGATGCATCCTCTGCAGCTCAGTCTATTGCCACAATTGAGTCATTTTTGTGCAGGTGTATGGAACATGTACAGCTGACACCACCTTTTCATGCTCAATCTTGTTTAGCCCCATCAGCATGTTGATGCAAGCCAGCTGTACATGAGGTGCACGCCTAACCGCGGAAAAGTTTGCCTGTATTCATATTCTTTCAGCAACGTTTATTGCAGACAGGAGCTAATAGTGTGAATGTGGGTGTGCAGCAGGTACCCCTGGCACAGGCAGTCACTGCCCTCAACTTGAGCCCCCTTGTGGTCTTGGATGAGAGGGCCTGTGACCCAGGCATACTTCCCTGGAGAAGCATGATGCGCTTTGCATTTCGTGCCGGTGAAGAACACGGAGCCAGAGAAAGGGAAAGGGAGCGGGAAAGAGGCAGGGCAGGGTCAGGGGAAGAGCCAGGGCCAGGTGAAGGGCAAAGTGAATCAGAGGAGCAGCATACTGCTCCAGTTCAAGACAATGAAGCCCTCCAACCTGCGTTGGGGTCACCCACAGGCTCCCCACATGTTAGCACGGCACAGGCAACCTTGGCTGACAGATCAGCTGATACTCCCATGACCGAGACCATGTCATCACATGAACTACACCAAACAGCCGTAGCTTCTGATTCTCTACCCGCCAGAGATATAGCACTCCAGCAAGCCAGCAGCGACACAAAAGGGTGGGATCAGTTGGTGGCTGATCCATTTGGTCTATTGATGCACCTCTTTGCCTCAAGCCTGGCGTCCCAGTGTAGCTCAGGTCAGCAGGCCTGTCCCTGGGATGAGATGAGAGATGGTGCTAGCAACCCTGGGGATATGGCTACAGCCTTACAGAAGCCTGCAGCACTTTTACAGGTGCACTTCTATATTCAGCTGAGGAAGAGTTGCTTGCGCCTGTGGTCTATCTGTACAAGTACAACAAGCCGCTCACAGATCAGCAACCAGCTGATGCACAGTATGCCACATGTGCATGTGCATTGCACACCTGCATGTCATGTGAATATTCAGGATCACACTTCACTCAATTTAGATCCCGCACATTGAATTTGATGGTGTTTGTGAAATGGACACACTATCAGCTACACACAAGCTGAACAACCAACTTTGTGTCTATGCAGGCTCTGACACAGCTGGTCTACCGCACTCTAGTTTTGCAAGCTGCTATTGCCATGGGATACCGCATGAACTCTGACACAGGCTGTCAGAGTATACATGACCTGGTTGTGCCACACTCAGACAGGATGCACCCTGCAATGGCTCTACGCCTGTTGCCATTCCTACGGCGTGCTTGCATCTTGCAGCGTCAAGTCTTGAACCAATCTTCGGTGCAACAGCCAGATGCAAATTTGCATTGTGACAAACAGGCAGCCAGCTCCATGGTCAGTCCTAGCTCTTCCACACAACTGCAGCCGTCACTCACAATGCATGGCAGATTGTGCCCTCCATAATTGCTGGCAGCAACACTCATTTGCACATTGCGTTCATACAAGCAAACCAGCGTGCCCATGTGGCCACACCATTGCATGTGGTTGTCGTGCAAGCCAGGACAGGCCCGATCAGCAGTATGTGAATAGCAAGGCAGATCAGTCGTGCTGTTTTGAAGCCTCATCCAAAACCTGTCACTCATGATCAGTAAGGCAGCTGACTGTGCAGCCAGGTGATGGTCATCATGCAGGCATCAAATATTCTATAGCAAAGGTATAGCTTATGTTGTAGCTCATGCTGGCTAGGACAGTCAGCTACTGCAAAATGCATGGTCTGAGGGTCTTCTAGAAATTCAGGTACCCAACAATTTAATCATGGAGTTTCACAGCCAGTATGTTTCTCCTGGGAAGCTCTTGTGATGTGACGCAACCACCTGTGTGTGAGCAACAGCAAAACACGCTCATGTGCTGCAGACTAGGGACAGGTTGCAGCACAGTACAGAAGATGAGGTCAAGCTTCTGCTGCGTGAGCTGGCTCTGCAGTCCCCAACCTTGGTCCTGGGGTTGCTACACTGTCAACCTTCATTTCAGATACTATATGACCGCTGGATGATGCTTCCCATTATCATGGCCAGCCGCAAGGCTTCGGGGCAGTTTTTCAAACAGCAGAAGCAGATGCAGGCTGGGCCTCGCCTCATGCAGCTGCCTCACCTGTTCCAGGTAATCCAATCAAAGTGCGAATTTTTTTTGTTGCATCAGGCCTGGCCTTGCTTGCCGCCATGAAGTCTCAATGCAGCCTGTCAGCATCTTGCGCAAGTGCTTGGTCAGCTCAGTGACATGTAGGCTCAAAGCTGCGCAGCTGTTTGACCAGCTTCAGCCATATGCATGAAGTGATGTATGCTCCAGCATGCTTGCTTGAATGCCACAGCTACTAGTCTCTTTCACCAGCTGCTTTGGGGCAGTCCTGCTGGAAGTCAAAGCACTGCTGCAACTGCCATAGTCTCAGCTCTGATGATAGTCCTGCATGCACTTGACCGTGAAGCCTTGAACAGAGAAGGTAGGTGACATGAGCATGAACATGCAAATAGAAGATTTGTCATGAATATGAGCGTGAACACGAGCATCAACATAGGAGACAGGGAACATGAACATCCTCATGCCCTGACTTTCTGCCATATTGCAGGACCTCTTCCTGCATATGGCTCAGGCGCAGTGTGGGCAGTGCGGGCAGCGGCCCAAGCTGCCCTGCTTGTGCTTGCAATGCGGGGCTTTCATGTGTGCAGGGGACCCCAATTGCCGCCACCCCGCCGGGCAGGGCCTCTGCAAGCCCCATGCCACTGCTTGTGGTCAGTCTCTCACCCCAATTGGAAGCTGCTCTCATGTTGTGCTGTACAGTCAGAGGTGTAGAGCCAGTCGTGATCCATCAGAGAGCCTGGCTTGAAAGCATCTGCCAATGTGATGTGCAACAACATACGGATTGTGACATGGACAGGGGAAATTGTAGTTGCCCACAGTCTCATCAGCCGCCAACAGTGTTCAGTGAGATAGCCACTTCCTCAAAGTGCTTGTGCTGCGACAGTAGGAGCTCAAACAGTACATTCAGCGCCATTGTGAATGCAGGAGGTGGGACCTGTGCGTTTCTGCTGCTGACAATGACTAAGGTGCTGCTGATGTCAGCATCCAGGGCTTGCCTGTCACCCTCTCCATACCTAGACGACCATGGGGAGGAGGACGTCAACCTTACCAGGGGCAGGTATGCAAACACTCATTCATGTTGCCTACAGCTGTACGACATATAAACAGCTGGTTTCACAGTCAATTTGCAGTATGCAAACATGATGTCTGTACTCAAAATGGATGGTGCGTCAATGTCAGTATGTGTGTAGAAAGCAGGCATGTTGAAGGTAAGAATCTAGTGAGTCATGTCGGTCATGGGCATGTAAGATGTGCGGCTTTGCTGCATTTACTATTGAGCAGTGCTGGTCATACGTGTCCTTGTACTGCATCAATAGTCAGCATGGTATAGGTACTGCAGTAGCATGTATGTTGCAATTGCACGTTACTGGTGAGGCAACTATGCAGGCCATTGTACCTGAATCTTCAGAGGTGGCAGCGGCTGAATGAGGTCTGGGCAGCAGGAGCCTTTGACTTTGACAGCCCCACTTTTCATGCAGCTTTTGGTGGATTTGCCAGGAGGGCTGCAGAATTCTGGTGATGTAGACCACATGAAACATATGATGTCATGAGTACACATGCCAATTTTGCAAGCACAGTCGTGACTGAGCTAATCTTTATGTGGTCACCATTTGAGCAACTTCCCTCCTCACTGTTTTTTTAATTAAAAAGGAGCTGTTCTTATCTAGAGGTCTGATTTCTGCTGATGCTCCAGACCAAATGTATTGTTGCTCACGTCACTTTCAGACATATAGATTGCCATCATCTGGCTGCGATAGCACTGTGCGGTATTGTGATATACCATTCTGCGATACTGACCCACTAACAGAAGGTCGTGCAGATAAGTGCTAGACATTTTAAGTTACTAATTGTATGCGGAGATTTGTAATACCCCGTACACATATTATACGATGTGTCGGCGCCAATGGCCAACTCGTTAGAGTACGCAGTCAAAAGTCGCCTCTGTTGTTACTGACTTGAGTATCGCGAATTTATTGACTCGCACCGCGCAGGTGAGCAAAGTTTCTTTAGAAAGACTCCTGGATGGCTTTGTATGCAGAAACAAGGTGAATCAACTTGGCACGAGAGGCTTGTGACTGTGCGCAGGCTTTTGTGGAATCGTGGCCATATTTGACAACGTTCGGAGAAGAGCGGAAGCTGCCAGTAGTCCAGATGTAATCTTGATGCACAGCATTTTCTTGCTTTGATCAACATGGCATGAAGGCATGAAACCAACAGGATTCAAACGCTACAACTAGTGCCTGTACACATGACATGCCAGCCGTGTATACACATGACAAAAGCCCGTCAGGATTGAACAAAATGCTGTATCATCAAAAGAGCAGATAAACGCCCAACACGCGCAGCCATCATCGGATGTGTCACCAAACACGTACCGACAAGCAGCTCTTGCACTTTCATCTTGCCGTCTTGTGGACAGTTTGCTGTCCCAAACCATATGCCAATTCCCTGACATGACATGATACTGAATGAGCAGACCTAGGTCCATTGGTCTTCTTCTGCACCCAACAGCCATAGCAGTGCTAGTACTACTGACAGACAGAGTACGTCGCAGTATTAATTAATTAAATATGATTAGTAATTGTTAATTAGTAATTAACGATTCTGCGGAGCCGTCCAGATCCGCAAAACCATTGTTAATTGCGGATTAGTACTTCTGATCTGCATGGATTGTTACTTTAATTAATACACAATTGTGACCTGTATTCTGCGGCAGTTCTGCGACGGATTCTGCGGGCCGAGCCCGTTAGGTCAGGTGCATCATGAACGACGATCAGCCCATTGATATCGATCAAGTGGGAAGCGATGACAGTAGCATGGCATCCGGGGCAAGCTCTGGCAAGAAACGTGCAGGGGCGCCTGCCAAATATGTATGGCAGTACTTCAAGCGCTATAAGGATCCTTTAGGCAAAGAGGTCAAAAGAAACAATCGCTATCATCAAGTGTGCCTTGGCTGCCAAACATGCCTCAAGAGTTGCGAGGTTGTCACAGCTGAGGATCACCTTCTTAAGTGCACTCCAGTGGCAAGTGGCAAGCTGCCAAGTGGCAGTAATTGTCAATTTGTGTCCCTTTGCAGTGCACGATGAGTTTGTTATCACAAGTAGATACCCTTGCCTTGCCTTGCCTAAGTTGAATGTGTTGCTGCACAACTCTGGTGCATCTGTGTTGTGAAAGTTTCACCGAAATGTTCATTGGGGCTGCAACTTTCACAATGGGTGCGT
>JAABUP010002859.1_pt1 | contig 31997 bp, 24 predicted proteins | sample 5559201 | NCBI WGS metagenome assembly JAABUP01 (sample SAMN10711887, study PRJNA513373) | rock metagenome | isolation source: Antarctica rocks | place: Antarctica
GGCGTCAAAGAACGACTTGAGGTGAAGCTGGTAGATGATCGCGTCCTTGTACCAAAGCGGGTCCTCGATGGCAGGCAGCGATGCGGTGATGGGGGCAGCGGTCGACGGGGCGGCGGCAGACGGGGAGGTGGCAGACGGGGAGGTGGCAGACGGGGAGGTGGCAGACGGGGAGGTGGCAGACGGGGAGGTGGAAATGCTCGTTCTCACTGGGCTACGGTTCGAGCGCGCCAGATGGCGTAGGGCCGGTCGGGCGTCAATGTGATGCGCTGGGTGCGGTCGGACCAGCGGGACTGCTGGCCCTGCAACAACTCGGTCACGTCGAGCGCCGTGGGGATCGAGAGTTCAGCATATTGCGGGTAGCTTGGATTCATGCTGACCGCAACGAGGATCACGTTCGACCGGTCCTTGGTGGCCTTCTCGAAGAACAGCACCTGGTCGCCGCTGGCCGGGAGGAACGTCACGCCGAGGTGGGAGTGCAGCGCGGGGTTGAGCCGGCGTATGGCGTTGAGCTGGGTGATCTCCGGCACGATGTTGCCGGGCCGGTCCCAGTCCCAGGCGCGGAGCTGGTACTTCTCGCTGTCCAGGTACTCTTCCTTGCCGGGCATCGGCGTGCCCTCGCACAGCTCGAAGCCGTTGTAGACGCCCCACAGGCCGGCCAGCGTGGCGGCGAGCGCCGCGCGGATCAGGAACCCAGGCCGGCCCGAGGTCTGCAGGAACACCGGGTTGATGTCCGGGGTGTTCACGAAGAAGTTCGGCCGGAAGTACTCCCGCGGCGGGGTCTGGGTCAGCTCGGTCAGGTAGTCCTGGAACTCGGCCTTGGTGTCGCGCCAGGTGAAGTAGGTGTAGCTCTGCGAGAAGCCCACCTTGGCCAGCCGGTACATCACCTTGGGCCGGGTGAACGCCTCCGCCAGGAACAGGCTGTCGGGGTAGCGGGCCTGCACCTCGCCGATCATCCACTCCCAGAACGGCAGCGGCTTCGTGTGCGGGTTGTCGACGCGGAACACCCGGATGCCCTGGCTGGCCCAGTACAGCACGACGCCGCAGAGTTCGTTCCACAAGCTCGGCACGGCGCCGGGCGCGTAGAAATCGACGTTGACGATGTCCTCGTATTTCTTCGGCGGGTTCTCGGCGTAGCGGATGCTGCCGTCCGGGCGCCAGTTGAACCAGTCGCGGTGCTGCTTCAGCCATGGGTGGTCGGGCGAGCACTGGATGGCGAAGTCGATCGCCAGCTCCAGGCCATGCTCGGCCGCAGCCGCGCGAAGGTGCTGGAAGTCTTCGAGTGTGCCGAGTTCCGAATGCAGCGCGTCGTGCCCGCCATCGGCCGAGCCGATCGCGTAGGGGCTGCCGGGATCGTCCTCGGCGGGCGTCAGCGTGTTGTTGCGGCCCTTGCGGTTGGTCCGGCCGATCGGGTGGATCGGCGGGAAATACAGGATGTCGAAGCCCATGTCGCGGATGCGCGGCAGGTGGCGCTCCACGTCGGCGAAGGTGCCATGCCGTGACGGGTCGTCGCTCAGCGAGCGGGGGAACACTTCGTACCAGGCGGCGAAACCCGCTGCGATCCGCTCCACCTGGATCGGGACCGGATCGAGCGTCGCCGCCAGCGGACGGTCGTCCGCGCTGGCCATCAGCGCGGCCGTCTCGGGGGAGAGCAGCGTTTCGCGCCGGGCGTCCGCGTCCTGTCCGGCGAGTTGCCGCACGAGCGCCGACAAGGCGGCCTTGAGCGCGGGAGCGGCGCGTTCGGCCGCCTTCGCGATGAGCGCTGCGCCCTCTTGCAGTTCGAGCGCGATCCGCACGCCTGCGGCATGCTTCTTTGTCAGCTCGTCGGCAAAGGTGGCGTAGGCGTCCCGCCAGGCCTGGATGCGGTAGTGGTGGACGCCAAGCTGCTGCAACGGGAACGCCGCCGTCCAGCGGTCGTTGTTGACCAGGTGCATCGGCGCCTCGCGCCATGTGTCGCCGTCGAAGTCGGGGCCGCGCCATTGCAGCATGACGGCCAGCTTGTCGTGGCTGTCGGCGATGACGTCGGCCTCGACCTCGACCAAGTCGCCGACGATCCGCCGGGCGGGGAACCGGCCCCCGTCCACGCAGGGCGAGGCCGCCTCGATGGCCAGGCGCGGCTGCCGGGCGGCGCGCTCGGCGCCGGTGACGGGCCGAGGCTTGGGCAGGGGCAAAGCCGGCGCCGTGAACGTCAGCAACGCCCCAGGTTCAAGCGTCAGCTCGGACGCGGGGTCAAGCGTCGCCGCGTCGTGGCCGTCGCCCGCTGTCCACGGCCCGCCCGCTTTCCACGGCCCGAACGACCCGGCGCTGGCCAGGATGCTGGAGCCTTCGACGCCGGCCGGCGCGGCCTCGTTCAAGTTCAGCAAGACCAGCGTGGCCTGCTGGGCGCTCCGTGGGTCGGCTGCGTCCGTCCGCAGCAGGGCCGCCACCGGCTGGCCGGGTCCGGACAGCGGCCGGGCCGGGCCGGAGCCGAACGCCGGCTGCGCCCGCAGGTCATTCAACGCCTTGATGTCGACAGCGGCAGGCGAGGTCAGCCCACTCATCCAACCGTCGGCGAGCGACGCCGCCAGGGCCTCGTGATGGGCGCCGGCGGGCGCGATCACCGGCGCCACGCGGCGCAGCAGGTCCAACTCGCGCCAAAGCCAGTCGGACTGCCCGTCCCACCACGGCAGCGAGCACGCGACATAGTCGACCGTGCCCGGCGGCAGGCCCGCCACGCTGTCCCACGGCAGGCCGGGCGTCCAGGCGAACAGGATGGCCTTCGGGCAGCGCGCACGCAGGCGGATCAGGAAGGGCGCGACGGCGGCGGCGGGCAGGCTGTCCAGCCCGAGCAGCCGGACGCCGGCAATGCCCATCGAGGTCCAGGTGGCGATGCGCGGCGCCCAGAACTCCGCCAGGAGCTCGGCGTCCTCCTCGTCGGTGACGGTTGCGGTCGCGGCCTGCGCAGCCGCGGGAGGCCGCCTCGGGTCCGTTGTGGAGGCGGGCGGGAGAACGAACACCGACGGCAAGGACCCGTTGGCGGTGCCCCCCGCCAGAACCCGGTCCACGTTCAGGTCCACGAGGACGGACAAGCCATGGCCCTGCGCCGCGGCGATGAACGGCGCCATGTCGGGCCGGGCAGCGGGCAGCAGCACATGGTCAAAGCCAAGCGAGGCCGCCCGGTCGAGATCCGGCAGCGTCGCCTGGAGGCCTAGGACGCACAGGCGGGGCGCGCGGGCCGGCGTCGCGGCATGGCCCACGGACGGAGGGGTGTGCATAGGGATGGCTCCTGGGTCGCCGACGACTTACCTTTGCGTCGCAGCGGAGGGTACGTTAGTTGCCGCGCCTACACGGTTTGCCCGGTGGAGTGTTGTCAGTCAACGCGCAACCGGTCATTCCAGGCGGACCCCGCCCGTCACGGCCTGATAGGTCGCGATGGCGAGGGTGAGCGGCTCGAACGGCTTCGTGATCACGAACGCGGGCTCGAGGTCCTCCCCCGTGAGCAGCCGCTCCGGATACGCGGTGACGAAGATCACCGGGGCGTAGTGGCGCTGCATGATCCGGGACACGGCCGAGGTGCCGTCGCCGCCGATGCCCAGGTTGATGTCGGCGAGGATCAGGCCCGGCTTGTGCCGCTCGGCCATCTCGACCGCCTCGGCCTCCGTGGTCGCGACGCCAACGACGTTGTGGCCGCAGTTCTGCACCAGCTCCTCGATGTCCATGGCGATGATCGGCTCGTCCTCGATGATCAGCACGTCGGTCGCGGCGCCGGCCCGCAGGTGCGCGCGCGCGTCCGCCAACTGCGCCTCGGCCTCCGGCTTGGGCAGTTGGACGATCTCGGCGGCGGCCTCGATCGGCACCTCCTCCAGCGAGGTCAGCAGCAGCAGCTCGCGCTGGGTTTGCGACAGGCCGCCGGTGATGAAGTGGGTCTTCAACGTGTTCAGCCCCTCGAACCGCCGGGTGACGGCGTGGTAGAGGACGTGCCGGGCGTCGCCGCCGGCGGCGCTCTTGGCCAAATTGCCGCCGGCAGCGCTCCCAGCCAAATCGCCGGCGGCGCTTTCAGCCAAGCCGCTGCCGGCGGCGCCCTCAGCCAGGAGGTCGCGCAGGCTGTCGGCGACCATCGCATCGCCGCGTGCCTGGCTTCCGGTCAGGGCGCGGGCATAGCGGCGGGCATAGGGCAGCGCGCGGATCAGGTCGTCGCGACGAAGGTCAGTCATCAGGCGTCCTTTTCATGCACAGGCTGGGTGCGCTGGCTAGGTGTGGAGAGGCTCGGCAACTTGCACGCGGCCGGGCAAGTTCAATGTAGGCCAGGTGGACATAGCCGATCCCAACACCAGGCGACAAATCGCCGCGCTGCTGCCGGACCTGCGCGCCTTTGCGCGGTTCCTGGTGCGGGACCGGGCCGCGGCGGACGACATCGTGCAGGACAGCCTCGTGCGCGCCCTGGCGGCAGTCGACCAGTTCCAACCTGGCACGAACCTCAAAGCTTGGTTGTTCACCATCCTGCGCAATCAATTCTACGAACAGGCCCGGCGGCGCAAGCGCGAGGCCAGCGCCCTGCAATCACAGTTCGATGCGGTGCTGGCCATCAGCCCGGAGCAGGACGCCCGGACAGAGATCACCGACTTGCAGCAACTGATCTGGCGCCTGCCGCCCCTGCTGCGCGAGGCGCTGATCCTGGTCGGGGCGCAGGAGATGTCGCACGAGGAAGCGGCGGCAATCTGCAACGTTCCCGTCGGCACCATGAAGGCCCGGCTGTCCCGCGCACGCAGCGGCTTGGCGGAGCTGATGGGCGGAGCGGCGGCCAGCTCACCCTGAGTCCTCACGGTCTCGTGATTGATGCGATGCAACGCCAGGCGTCGGCCGGCCATTGGGGCTTCAGTGATGCAAAAAGGCAGATCGATGAACACTCCTTTCCATGAACAGGTCATCGCAATCCTTCCCAAGTTGCGCATCCAGGCGTTGGCCTTGACCCGCAACCGTTCGGCGGCCGAGGATTTGGTGCAGGACGCCGTGTGCAATGCGCTTTCGGCCCATGCGAGCTTCATCCCAGGCACCAATTTCCCTGCCTGGATGCATAGGATCCTACGCAACCGCTTCATTTCCAACCTGCGCAAGCGCCGGGACACCACCGACATCGACGACGTGCCGCAGTCGGTCTTTGCGACCGAGGCGGCCCACGAGGACCGTTTGGCGCTCAAGGAGCTCGGCCGGGCGATGACGCGGCTGCCCGCGGACCAGCGCGAGGCGCTGCTGATGGTCGTGGTGCACGGCATGAGCTACGAGGCGCTGGCCGAGGCGACCGGCTGTGCCGTCGGCACGGCGAAAAGCCGGGTGTTCCGGGCCCGCCGCCAGTTGGAAGCCTGGCTGCTGGGCGAGGTTGACGCAAAGAGCAAGGAGCGGATCGGGCCGCGCGCGACGCGGCTGCTCGAGGTCGGGTTCGAAGGCGACGGGAAGGCGGCTGCCAGGCTCTAGCCCAAGCCACGTTGGCTCAATCAGGTTTCGAGCTAGCCAGGGCTATCATCCATTGGCGCTCCTACACAGGAGTTGTGAGTGGTAGGGCAAAACGACTATGAACTCCTTTACGATGACGCAACGTAGATCGAAGCCGCCGCAGTCGTCGCGGCGACAGCCGCGGCCGGTTGACGTGGCGTTTGACGTTTGGCTGCAACGTGGGCTGCATCAGCTTTATGATGACGTTGCGCGTGAACCCATCCCCGATGAACTGCTGAAGCTGATCCAAGAAAACCGGGACGAAAGCCAGGACAAGGAAAAGCCGGAGAAGTGACGCCTGGCCGGTTGGCAGGACCGGTCTCATGCTGACGCGCTACCGAAGAACTTGGGACACGCTGGCGGTTCGGCTCGGCATTCTACAAGCCGCCGCCACCCTGCCGCTTATGGCTGTTGGCGCCTCGGAGGGCCGCCCGGTCACTTCGTTGCTTGCTTGGCTGCTTGGATGCACCATTGTTGCCGCAGGCATTCTGTTGCTGGTCTCCCGCCCGCTGGCCCGGCTCAATGCGCGCGTTGGCCGCTGGCGCGCCGGGGACGCCTCTGATAATGGCCCGCGTTGGGCCGAGGATGCTGGCACGTCGCGGGACCTGCGGCGTTTGGCCATTGCGTTCCGCCGGGCGACGATGACCCTCCGCAGGCAACAGGCGAGACTCGCGACCGCCGTGGACCAGCAGGAACTGCTGATGCAAGAGATCCACCATCGCGTGAAGAACAACTTGCAAATCGTCGCTAGCCTGCTCAACCTGCAAGCGAGCCGCATCCGGCAGCCCGAGGCGCGGGCGGAGTTCCAGTCGGCGCGCGACCGCGTACGCGCCCTCGCGACCCTGCACCGGCACCTATATGCCCACGGCGAGGTCCACACGATCAACATGCGGGAGTTCCTGATCGAGCTGTGCGGCCAGTTGTTCCAGGCGATGGGAGAAAAGGCCGGGGAGCGGCTAAAGCTCGAAATCGAGGCGCCCGAGCTCAAGATGTCGAGTGACCAGGCCGTTCCGCTGGCGCTGATCGTGACCGAAGCGGTCAGCAACGCGGTGAAGTATGCGTTCCCCGGTGGCCGCCGCGGCGCGATATCGGTTCACCTCACGGCGGACCTCGACCATGCGGAGCTTGAGATCCACGACGACGGCGTCGGCATCCCGGCGGGTCGCGTCGAGACCGAGGCCGGGACGCGCGACGGCATTGGCATCCAGTTGATCCGCGGGTTCGCCAGGCAACTTGGCGCGACCCTGCAGGTCGAGGAGGGCAACGGGACCAGCTACAGGGTCTCGATGCCGCTGCGGCGGGAACGGACCGTGAGCCCGATGCTGGGCACCCTGGCCGGCAAGCGTCCGGAGTAGCCGTGCCCTGTGCCTATCCGGTGGGGCTGGGTCCTGCCCGCGTCCAGCAGGGCCGGGTCTTGCGCGACACGTGAACAGGCGGCACATCATGGAAGGTGTGGAGTGTCGTAAATGGATCCGAAGCTGCAGCAGGCCCTTCCGCAATGGCGCCGGCACCTCCATCAGCATCCCGAGCTTTCGCTGGACGAACGTGAAACCGCGGCCTTCGTTTGCAGGACGCTGACCGGGCTGGGCGTGCCGTTCACCGCCGGGGTGGGCGGGCACGGCGTCGTCGCGACCTTGGCGCGCGGGCACTCGAACCGGAGCGTCGGGCTGCGCGCGGACATGGACGCCCTGCCGATCACGGAGGCGACCGGCCTCGCCTACGCTTCCGGCAAACCCGGCGTGATGCACGCCTGCGGGCACGATGGCCACACCGCCAGCCTGCTGGGCGCCGCGGCGCTGCTCGCGCAGGACGACAGTTGGTCCGGCACCGTCCAACTCGTGTTCCAGCCGGCCGAGGAAGGCTACGGCGGGGCGCGCAGCATGTTGGCGGACGGCCTGTTCGACCGTTTTCCGATGGAGCGCATCTTCGGCTACCACAACTGGCCCGGCCTTGAGGCGGGCACGGTCGCGGTACACGACAGTGCCGTGATGGCGGCGGGGTCCAGGATCGAGATCGTGGTGGACGGCCACGCCGGCCATGCCGCCATGCCGCATCTGGCGCGCGACCCGCTGCTCGCCGCCGCGCACCTGATTGTGGCGCTGCAAACGTTGGTATCACGCAACATGGACCCGCTGGAGTCGGGCGTCGTGTCGGTCTGCATGATGAACGCCGGGGTGGCGGCAAACCAAATTCCGAGCCAGGCCACGCTCCGCGGCACCTTCCGTTCGCACCGGCAGCCGGTCCGCGACCTGCTGGAGGCGGGCATCCGCCGGGTGTGCACCGGCATTGGGACAACGTTCGGCGTGGAGGTCGGCGTGGAGATCGACCATGGCGTCTCGGCAACCGTGAACACGCCCGTTGAGGCCGACCTTGCCGCGGCGGCGGCGGCGGAAACGGGCGCCACCGTCCGCCGGGACCTGCCGCCCAGCATGGCGGGCGAGGATTTTGGCTGGTACTTGGAGCAGAAGCCCGGCGCGTTCGTGTGGATCGGCAACGGCCCGGCACGGCCAGGGGGCGAGCTGCATAACCCAGGGTTCGACTTCAACGACGCTATCCTGCCGGTAGCGGCCGAGTGGCTGGCGACGACGGCGCGCCGGGCGTTGGCGGGCTAACCGCGTCGATGGGGGGCAACAGCCGCTTGAAGCGTTCGCCCAAGCCGGGGCGGGCCTGGATGACGCGCAACATGGCCGAGGGCCGGCGTGCGGTCCGGCCAGTGATTTTGCTTGGGACGCTCGCGACGGCCGCGGCGGTTGGCCAGGCTTGGTGCCTCGCCCACCTGCTCGCCGGGGCAATTGCGCCGGCGCAGGGTCCTGGCGCTACCCCTGGCCAGTGGGCTGGGCAATGGGCGCTGGCCTTCGCGGTGTTGGCGGCGGTCCGCGCCGTCCTGCTGATTCTGTCGGATGACCTTGCATTCGCGGCCGGCGCTGCGGCGCGGCGGCGGCTGCGGTCCGACTTGTTCGTCCGGCTGTTCGGCGCAGGGCCTGGGTCCGTCCGCGGCTCGCGGGCCGGAGAGCTGGCGGCATTGGCCGTGGACCGGATCGAGTCGCTCGACGGCTTGTTCGCCCGTTGGCTGCCTGCGGCTGCGCTGGCGCTCGTGTCGCCCGCCCTCGTCGGATTTGCCGTGCTGCTGGCTGATCCCTGGGCGGCGCTGGTCCTTGTCGCGGCGGGCTTGCTGGTCCCGGTCGGGATGGCGCTTGCCGGGCTGGGCGCGGCTGCCGCGTCGCAGCGCCAGTTCGTGGCGATGGGCCGGTTGCAGGCGCGCTTCCTCGACCGCATCCGCGGGATCGCCACCATCGTGCTCGCGAACCGCGCCGAGGATGAGGCGCGGCGGCTCCAACTGGCGGCCGACGACCTTAGCCGCCGCACGCTCCGGGTGCTGCGCGTCGCTTTCCTGTCATCGGCGGCGCTTGATTGCGCGGCTGCGGCGGCGCTCGTGGTGCTGGCGCTGCGCTATGCGGCGTCGTGGCGGGGCGGCGCTGGGGCCGGGGCCTCGACGGCGATTTTCGTCCTTGTCCTGGTCGCGGAGTTCTTCGCGCCGCTCCGCGCATTTTCGGCCGCCTACCAGGACCGCATGCAGGCAGGGGCAGCGGGCGACCAAATGGCCGGGCTGCCGGACAGGCCGGCGCCGTCCGCCCCGCTGCCGGTCCGCAACGTAACGGCCGCGGGCGTGAGCGTCGCGTTCGACAACGTGCATTTCACCTGGGACCCGTCACGGGGCGCCGTGCTCGACGGGCTGAGCTTCCGCGTGCCGGCCGGGGAGACGGTCGTCCTGGTTGGGCCGTCCGGCGCTGGCAAGTCCACGGTCATTGAACTGCTGCTGGGCTTCGTGCGTCCGGACAGCGGGCGCATCACCCTGAACGGCGCCGACGCCAGCACGGTCGTGCCGGCCGCGCTGGCGCGCATGACCGCCTGGATCGGGCAGCGCCCCGTGCTGTTCGCCGGCAGCATCCGCGACAACATCCGCTTCGGGCGCGAGGGCGCGTCGGACCGGGACATCGAGGACGCTGCGCGGGCTGCGGGCATCCAGCAGTTTGCGGCGACGCTCCCTGATGGCCTGGACACGCTGATCGGCGAGGGCGGCTATGGCCTGTCCGGCGGCCAGGCGCAGCGCGTCGCCATCGCGCGGGCCTTTGTCCGCAATGCGCCGTTGCTGCTGCTCGACGAGCCGACCGCGCACCTGGACCCGGCGACCGAGGCGGACGTGCTGGACAGCCTCCGTCGCCTCGCCCTGGGGCGGACGGTGATCCTCGCCAGCCACTCGGCCGCGGCGCACTCGTTCGGCGGCCGGCTGCTGGAGCTTTCCAACGGCCGGGCGCAGGCCATCCAGGGTGTTGCATGAGGGCGCTGCTGCCGGTCCTGGCGCTCTGGCGGGGCCACGCGGGCTGGCTGCTGGCCGGGTTGGCCGTGTCGTTGTTGACGGTCGCGGCCGGCGTGGGCCTCGCGACGGCGGCGGGCGGGCTGGCGCTGCGCCCTGTTTCGGGAGGCGTCGCGACGGGGCTGGCGGCGCTGCTGCTGCTTCCGGGCATGGTGCGTGGGCTTGGCGCCGCGCGGGTCGTGCTGCGCTACGCCGAGCGCATGCTGACCCATGCGGCGACGTTCAGGGTGCTGGCGGCCCTGCGCGTGTGGCTGTTCCGCGGCCTTGCGCTGCGGTCATCGGGGGGGCTGGGGTTCATGCGGTCCGGCGACGCGCTGGGCCGGCTGGTCGGCGATGTCGAAGCGCTCGACGGGTTGTATTCGCGTATCGTCGTGCCGGGTTTTGCGGCGGTCCTGCTGTTGCCGGTGCTCGTGGGCCTCCTGGCGCGGGCGGACGGCGGCGTGGCCGTGCTGGTCGGCGGGCTGTTCCTGTTGTCGGCCGTCGTGCTGCCGTGGGTGGCGGCGCAGTCCACTCTGGAGGCTGGCAGTGGCCTCGCGGTCGCCTCGGCCGGGCTGCGTTCGGCGGCGCTGGACGCGCTCGACGGCATGCGTGAAATCCGGGCCTATGGCGCGGAGGGCCGCATGCTGGCGACGATCCAAGCACGGGAGGCCGCGCTGTTCCAGGCGCAGAGCGTCGTCGCGCGCCGTGCCACTTGGGCGCAGGCGGCGGCGTTCGTGTGCAGCCAGGCGGCGCTGCTCGCTGTGCTGCTATCACCGGGAACGACGCCCGCCACGATGGTCACTGGACTTTTTTTGACTCTCGCAGCCTTCGAGGTCGTGGGCGGAATGCCGCGCGCCGGGGCTTTGGCCGGCCATGCGGCGGGAGCGGCGGCACGCATCACCGCGGCTGCCGTTGGCCCCATTGGCGCTGGCGACCCAACCGATGCGGCGGCGGCACCCAGCGGCACGTCATTGCGGTTCGAGGCGGTGCGCTTCCGGTGGCTCAAGGACCGCCCGGACGTGCTGGACGGCCTCACGCTCGACATCCCCGCTGGCAGCCGGATCGCCGTACTCGGGCCGTCCGGCTCCGGCAAGTCCACCTTGGCCGCGCTGGCGCTCAAGGTGGTCGAGCCGCAGGAAGGGCGCGTGCTGCTCGGCGGCGTGGACATCGCACGCCTGCGCGCTGACGACGTGCGCTCCCGTATCGCCTGGCTGAGCCAGGACACGCACCTGTTCAGCGACACGATCCGGGCCAACCTGGCGCTGGCCCGCGACGATGCGACGGATGCCGACTACTGGGCCGCGCTGGACCGTGCGGGCATCGCCGACATGGTGCGCGGCTTCCCGGATGGGCTGGATAGCTGGATCGGCGAGGGCGGGTTGCAGGTGTCGGGCGGGCAGGGACGCCGGCTGGCGCTGGCACGCGCCCTGTTGTCGCAGGCGCCGGTGCTGATCCTGGACGAGCCGGCTACCGGCCTGGACGCCGCGGCGGAGCGTGCGTTCCTGATCACGCTCAATGACGTGGCCGCGGGCCGGACGGTCATCCTGATCACGCACCGGCTGCTCGGAGTGGAGCGCCTCGACCGTATTTTCCGCCTGTCCGCCGGCCGTGCGGTCGTTGCGGCGGCCTAATTGGTTGACGGCGCGGGGTCCGGGTGAGCACGTATACGTGAGCTAATGCCGTGAAGGAATCAGTCATGCTTCAACCCTTGGCGGCGCCGCGCCCGTTGTCAGTCCGCCGGGCCACCCTGTTCGGCCTCTTGCTCGGTGGCGTGGCCGCGTGCGCCCCCATGGCGCCAGTCACCCCGGATGCACCCGCCTATGTTGTGTTCTTCACGCCATTCTCGGCGGACCTGGACGATGGGGCCAAGGGCGTGATCACGGACGCCAGCCAGGCCGCCCAGGCGAGGCCGGGCCGCAGGGTCGTGGTGGCGGGCTACGCCGACCGCCGCGTCGGCAGCACGCCGGACACCGACCAGACACTCACGAAGCTGCGGGCACAGGTTGTCGCGGACGGACTGGTGGCGAAGGGCGTGGACCGCGGGCGCGTCGTGCTGCGGCCCAAAGGGTCCGTCGGCGGGGACCCCGGCGTCGAGAGCCGCCGGGTCATGATCGAGTTCAACTAGGCCGCCATGGCGACGCAACGGGCGGACCTGGACGCAGGCCAGAACGCGACGCCGCGCGAGGTGCTCCGCCGTGTCTTCGGCTTCTCTGCCTTCCGTGGCTTGCAGGAGGCAGCAATCGACCGGGTGATGGCCGGGGGTGACGCGCTCGTGCTGATGCCGACCGGCGGCGGCAAGAGCCTGTGCTACCAGGTTCCCGCGCTGTGCCGGCCCGGCACCGCCATCATCGTGTCGCCGCTGATCGCGCTGATGGACGACCAGGTGGCCGCGCTCCGGCAGCTCGGCATCGCGGCGGGGGCGCTGCACTCCGAGGTGGAGGCGGACGCTGCGCGGTCGATTGCGGCCAATCTCGACGCCGGTCGCCTCGACCTGCTATATGTCTCGCCGGAGCGGCTGCTGATGCCGGGTACGCTCGACCGCCTGGCCCGGCTGCGCATCGCTTTGATCGCGATCGACGAGGCGCACTGCGTCTCGGCCTGGGGGCACGAGTTCCGGCCGGAGTACCGCGGCCTCGCCCGTCTTGGGCAGCGCTTCCCCGGCGTTCCGCGCGTCGCCCTGACCGCTACGGCCGACCCGCGCACCCGCACGGACATCCTAGCAGCGCTGGGCATGGACGACGCGGAGATGTTCACCGCGAGCTTCCACCGCCCCAACCTGCACGTCGCCGCGGAGGCAAAGAACGGCGAGGCCAAGCAGTTGCTGGCGTTCCTGACCCGCCGCAAGGGCCAGGCCGGCATCGTATACTGCGGCAGCCGCGCCAAAACCGAGCGGACCGCGGCCCGGCTCAAGGCGGACGGCCTGCCGGCGCTGCCGTTCCACGCCGGGCTGTCGGCGATGGAGAAGCGGGTGGCGCTGGCCCGGTTCCGCAGCGGCGAGCCGGTGGTCATGGTCGCGACGATCGCCTTCGGCATGGGCATCGACCGGCCGGACGTGCGCTTCGTGGTGCATCTGGACATGCCGGACAGCCCGGAAGCGTTCTACCAGCAGATCGGCCGGTCCGGGCGCGACGGGGACCGCGCCGACACCCTGCTGCTCTATGGCGGCGAGGACATCGCCCGCGCCCGGCACTGGCTGGCGCAGTCCAGCGCGTCCGAGCAGCAGCAGCGCATCATGCGGGAGCGGCTGGAGGCGATGATCTCACTGACCGAGACGACGGCCTGCCGCACCAAGTCGCTGCTGGCGTGTTTCGGGGAGGAGTTGGGCGGACCCTGCGGGCACTGCGACGCCTGCACGTCGCCGGTGGCGCTGTTCGACGGCACCGTAGCGGCGCAGAAGGTGCTCTCGGCGATCTACCGCACCGGGCAGATGTTCGGCGCGCTGCATATCATCTCGGTGCTGCGCGGCCAGGAGACGCCCATGGTGCTGAAGCACCGGCACCACGAGCTGTCCACCTACGGCATCGGCGCGGACCGTCCGCCGGGCTTTTGGCGCGGGGTGATTCGGCAACTGATCGCCCGCGGGGCGCTGCGGACCGACAGCGGCGAGTACGCCACGCTCTCGCTGGTGCCCGAGCAGGCGCGGCCGATCCTGCGCAGCGAGACGACCCTCATGCTGCGGGACGAGCCGGAGCCGGCGCGGACGGGGGCGCCACGCAGCCGCGACCGCGCGTCATCCTCTGGTGAACGCGCCCCACTCCCAAGCGGTGGCGAGTCGCTGTTCGACGCACTGCGGCAGTGGCGCTCCAACGAGGCGAAGACGCAGGCGGTGCCGCCCTACGTCATCTTCCACGACAGCGTGCTGCGCGAGATCAGCAGCATGCGGCCCTCGGACCTCGACGCGCTCGGCGACATCAAGGGCGTTGGCGCGACCAAGCTGCAACGGTACGGCGGGGCTGTCCTGGAGATCATTCGGCAGCACGCCTAGGCAGGCTTTCGAGCCGCCCCGGCTGGCCCGGTGTGCGGCGGAACACCTGCGCCGTGTCGTGCAGGGCGGCGACGGCCGGGTTGTGGGCGATCGAGATGATCGTGGTGTCCGGAAGCTGCCGGCGCAGCGTCCCGTATAGTTCGCTCTCGGCCTCGGGGTCGAGGTTCGCGGTGGCCTCGTCCATGAACAGCCAGTCCGGGCGTTGCAGTAAGGCGCGGGCAATGGCAAGGCGCTGCTGCTCGCCGCCAGAAAGCCGCAGCGTCCACGGCTGATCGTCGTCGAGGTGCTGCGCAAGCTGCGGCAGCCCGGCGTCCGACAGCGCCTGGCGCACCACGTTGTCGCCAAAGCCGCTGGCGTCGGCCGGGTAGGTGAGGACATGGCGCAGCGTGCCGAGCGGGATATACGGCCGCTGCGGCAGGAACAGGTAGCGGCCCGGCGGACGCTCGACCGTACCGCTGCCATAGGGCCAGATGCCGGCGAGCGCACGGAACAGCGTGGACTTGCCGCTGCCGGATCGGCCGGAGATGGCGGTGGACTGGCCCTTGGGGAACAGCATCCCGGAATAGCTGAGCAGCGGCGTGCCGTCCGGCATCGTCAGGTTCAGCTTGTCGGCGGCGACTGCCTCGCCGCCGCCGGGCCGCAGGCGGGCACCCTGGCCAGCCAATCCGTGCGCGACCTCGATTGCCCGCTGGAAGCCGGCCAGCCGCGCCACCGTCGCGCGCCAGGATGCCAGGTCCTGGTAGGACTCGATGAACCATGACAGCGAGCCCTGCACGCGGGCGAATGCCCCGGCGGTGCGGGTCAGCCCGCCGAGCTGAATCTCGCCGGAAAAGTAGCGCGGGGCGGCGACGACGATTGGGAAGATCGCTGCGGCCTGCTCGTAGCCGGCGGCCAGGGCGTTGAGGAGCCTGTTCCGATCCATGATGAGCCGGAAGTTGCCCATAACGGCGGCGAAGCGGCTGCTCAGGCTGGCCTTCTCCGACGCCTCGCCGGCATAAAGCGCCACTCCCTCGGTGTTCTCGCGCAGGCGCACGAGCGAGAAGCGGAAGTCCGCCTCCACCTTTTCCTGTATGAAGGACAGCATGGCGAGCGGCCGGCCGATCAGGTGCGTCAACACGCTGCCAACGACGGCGTAGAGGATGGCGGCCCAGAGCATGTAGCCGGGGATGGAGATGCCGAACAGCGTGAACGCCCCGGACAGCGTCCAAAGGATCAAGGCGAAGTTGAACAGGCTGACGACGTTGGAGAGCAGGCCCAGGCCGAGCCGCAGCGTGTCCTCCACATATTTCCGCAGGTCGTCCGCGATGCGCTGGTCCGGGTTGTCGGTGCCGCCGGCGCCGGCCGGGTCGGCGGTGAGGCTGATGGTGTAGTAGGCGCGGTCGGACAGCCATTCGGTCAGCATCCGCTCGGTCATCCAGCGCCGCCAGCGTATTTGCAACAACTGGTTGAGCCAGGTGCGGTAGATCGCGATGGGGATGTAGACGGCGACGATCGGCACGAAGCCCGGCATGAAGCCGGCCTCGCCGTCGCGGTAGGTGAACAGGAGCTTGATGAACAGGTCCCAGTTCTTGTTCTGCAGGCTGTCGTAGAACGCGCCGTTCCAGTAGTTCAGCACGACGCTCATGCCGACCAGCGACAGGTTCATCACGATGATGGACACGAGCAGCAGGCGGGCGGTCCACTTCTCCTCGGAGCGGAAATAGGGCAGGGCCAGCCGCCAGGCGTCGCCCAGGATAGGTCCGAGCGGGCGCATCAGCGCGGCCCCACCGGCGGCGCGGGTTGCGCCAGGCGCAGGCGGATCACGCCCTTTACGCCTGCGGGCTCGACGGGCCGGCCCTTGCGCAGAATGTCGATCTGCCCGGCGGCGGCCAGCCGGCAGGCGACCCGGCGCACCTCGGTCAGCAGCGGCTGCCAATCGGGCCGCAACGCGCGGGCGACCTCGCTCGGGCAGATCGACTTGGCGGGGCCGCGTTGGGTGGTCAGCGCGAGGATCGCCGCCTCGATCTCGGCCGTGGGCAGTGCAGCGCTAAGGGTCATGGAACAACGCTGGCGCAGGACGTGCCGCGCCGCAAGCCATGCCGTTGATCGAGGCGGGGATCAGGACGGGTTGATGCCAAGTTTCAGGCGCAACTGGCCAGCCGGCAGCGGGTGGCTGAACAGGGTGCCCTGGCCTTCGTCGCAGCCGACGCCGGAGAGGAAGGCACGCTGGGCCTCGGTCTCGATCCCCTCGGCCACGACCACGAGCCCCATGGCGTGGCCGGTCCCGACCACGGCCCGGACGATGGCCGCGTCCTCGCGGTTGCCCGGCAGGTCGCGCACCAGCGAGCGGTCCAGCTTCATGGCGGTGAGCGGCAGGCGCTTCAGCAGGGACAGGCTGGCGAAGCCGGTCCCGAAGTCGTCCAGCGCCAGGCCTACGCCCAGGTCGCGGATGGCCGACAGCGTCAGCAGCGTGTCGGTGCTGCCGTCGACCAGCATCGACTCCGCCAGCTCCAGTTCCAAGCGGTCGGGTGGCAGGCCGGACTGTTCGAGCGCCGCTGCCATCTGGATGGGCAGGACGCCGGATTGCAGTTGCCGGGCCGAGACGTTCACCGACAGGCGGTGCTGCCCCCAGCCCATGGCCTCGGTGCAGGCTTCGAGCAGGACCCAGGCGCCGATCAGGTTGATGAGGTCGCTCTGCTCGGCGACCGGGATGAAGCTGTGTGGCGGCATCAGGCCAAGCTTGCGGTCGGGCCAGCGGATGAGCGCCTCGTTGGCCTTGACGGCGCCGGTCGCCAAGGAGAGCCGGGGTTGGTAATGCAAAATAAAGGCGCCAGCCGCCGCGGCGGCGCGCAACTTGCGCTCCAAGCGGCGGCGATCCTTAACGCTGGCTATACCGTCGCCCAGCGATAGGCGGGTGGGCAGCGTTGGCCTTGGGTGGCTGTTGATATGGGCTGCAATGATCATGTCTGTCTCACTCTGTCTCGCATAATCCCATTTTCCACGACTATGCTTTACGGGAGGTTAACAGCGCGAGCGCTCCGGTTTAATCTATTGGCGACTGTGACGTGGGACCCCTGCGGCGTCGGCAGCAGAACGAATGAGCAGCCCATGACGGACGCCTAGACCTGGCCTACGCGGAACGGATGCAAGATGCATATTGCGTCTGCATGCTTCGCCTGCTGATGCAGGCTGGTGCAGAACTGGCGGCCGAGAGCTTTGAGGTCTTATACCAGTTGCCGTAAAAATTGACCCGCTTGCCACGTGAGTTTTGCCCAAGATATTGAACCAAGGACGCTGGCAAGCTCAGGTCGAGACTTATGGCAACTGGTATTATGCCGCAGTTTGCTCAATCTGCACGCGTACCCCCAGCCCACTCCGCTCGGCCAGCAGGATCAAGGCATCAAGGCTGAAGTTGTCAATGCGGCCCCGCAGCAGGTCGTTCAGCCGCGGCTATGTCACCTCCGTCCGGCGCGCGGCCTCGGCCTGGGTCACGCCCCACCCAGCCACGGCCTGCCTGACCGCCGTCGTCAGCTCCGAACGCAGCCTCATGTTGGCCGCCTCCGCCGAGCTGTCCTCCAAGGCATCCCACACGCTCGCAAACACCTGTCCAGGAATGCCGTGCGCAGTTTGCTGCCCGGTAGAGTTGCAGCGTCCTGCCATGCCGGCTCGCCGCGCCTAGATGGCGCAGTAGGGAGCGGAGCCGGCGCTACTTGATCTTGGCTTCCTTGAACGGGACGTGCTTGCGCGCAACCGGGTCGTATTTCTTCAGCTCAAGCTTGCCGGTCGTCGTGCGGGCGTTCTTTTTCGTCACGTAGAAATAGCCGGTGTCCGCGGTGGACACGAGCTTGATCTGAACGGTGTTGTTCTTGGCCACAGCCTGATTCCTAATGAGCTGCGCCCGGACCGGGCGGCATAAGGCGCAGAACATGCTCATGCCGGCCTCCGTGGTCAAGCCTGGCGTGCATGGCAACGGGCTTAGGGCGCCTCTCCGCTGAGCTTGGGCCGCGGCAGGCGCGCGGTGGCATAGGCCGCCGGGTGGTCCAGCAAATAGCGCGCCGCGGCCAAGTCGGTGTCGCGGCCCTCCGCGGCGGGGCAGGCGTTGCGTATCGCGATGACCTCGGCGTTGGGCAGCGGCGCACGGGCGGCGCGGTGCCGGGCAAGCGCATCCGCCAGGCGCTGCTTGCCATGGTCCAGGCTGGTGAGCTGCTGCATGGTCGCGTCCTGGCCCTGGCTGGTGCAGACCTGCGGCAGCACCCCCAAGCCTTGGATCGGCCAGCCCAGCGGCGCCAGTACGCGACTCCAGGTCACGAACAGCTCCCCGCCGTCCGGCAGCGTCGTGACGGTCTGCACCAAGCCCTTGCCAAGCGTGGAGCTGCCGACCACGACCGCGCGGCCCTGGTCCGCAAGCGCCGCGGCCATGATCTCGGCCGCGCTCGCCGAGCGTCCGTCGACCACCACCACCACCGGCGCGCCATTGGTCACGTCGCGCGTGCCGGCCAGCCACTCGCGGCTGGCATTCGGGTTGCGCCCGGCCGTGGTCGCGACAAGCCCGGTGTCGAGGATCAGGTCGGTCGCGGTGACGGCCTGCCGCAACAGTCCGCCGCGGTTGCCGCGCAGGTCGAGCACCACGCCATGGGACCGCCGCGTCGCCGGGCCGATGCCCACGAAGCGCTCAAGCTCCCGCGCCAGCCGCTGGTCTGTGTCCTGGCTGAACCCAGCGATGCGGACCGTCAGCGCGCCGCCCATCCGCTGCGCGAACACCGTTTCGGGCGGGATCACCGCGCGCTCGACCTCGACGACGCGGGTCCTGCCGTTCCGGCCGCGCAGGCTGATGCTGACGTCGGTGCCCTCCAGCCCGGCGATCTGCGCCAGGACCGTCGCGAGGTCCTCGCCGCGCGTCGGCTGGTCGTCCACGGCGAGGATGCGGTCGCCAGGGACGATGCCCGCGTCGGCGCCGGGTCCGTCGGCGTTGACGGTTTGCACGACAAAGGCGTCGCCGGCCTTTGCGACCACCAGGCCCGCGCCAGCCTCGCCGGAGCGGCGGGCACGGTCGATGTCGGCGGCGCCGGGCGGCACGTAGCGGGAGTAGGGGTCGAGATGGTTGAACAACTCGTCGAAGAAGTTGGTGACCAGCCCCTGCGTCCCGGCGTCCCGTATGACATCCGACGCATCCCAGGCCGCGGCCATCAGGTCCGCCCCAGCGTTGGCCCAGCCCTCCGCGGTGGGCGCAGGCGGGACAGGGCGCTGATAGACGCTGCGGTCGGCCTGGCGCAGGTCGAGGACAGTGTCGCGCTGCTCGACCGTGAGGCCGGCGTCGAGCGTCGTGATGCCGCGCAGCCCCCAAAGTGCGAACTGCTGCATCGACGCCGGCTCCAGGGTGCGCGGACCCAGGAACTCGAACGACGCCGCGAGCACGGCGGCGGCAAGGCCAGCTTGGAACTCGGGGCGCATGGACGCGCCCGGTTGGGCCACAGCCGGCCCGGTCAGCAGCAGAAAGACCAGGGCGAGTACAGCAGGTTTCATGCGTGCCGGGATCGACGCCCCCGGCCAAGGGGTTGCCGCGACGGCGGCGGCTCGGCGGCGGCGCGGGCGGGCGAAACCATCTGGAACAGCAGGCCGCCAGTGACCGGACTCGCCTCGGACAGCCGCACCTCGACATCCTGGGCGAGATGGTAGGTCATGCGGGTGCGGCGGCCGGACAGCGTTTGGGTGGCCTCCTCATACAGCCAATAGTCGTCGGGCAGCGCCGACATCGGGATCAGCCCGCTCGCGCCCGACTCCGCGAGCGTCACGAACAGGCCGAAGCGCTGCACGCCGGAGATGCGGGCCGCGAACACCGCGCCGACCTTGTCGGCCATGTAGGCGGCGAGGTAGCGGTCGACCGCCTCCCGCTCGGCGAGTGCCGCGCGGCGTTCGGTGGCGCTGATGTGCTCGGCGGTTTCGGGGAAGCGCGCCGCCTCGTCCGGCGCCAGGCCGCCGAGGCCCAGCTTGAGCCCAGTCACCAGCGCGCGATGCACGAGCAGGTCGGCGTAGCGGCGGATCGGGCTGGTGAAATGGGCGTAGCGCGGCAGGCTGAGGCCGAAATGGCCGATGTTGTCCGGGCTGTAGGCCGCCTGGGACTGGCTGCGCAGGATGACTTCGTTCACCAGCGGCGCCTGCTCCGTGCCGGCGACCTTCTGCAGCACACGGTCGAGGTCGCGCGGATGCAGGTCGTTGCCGGGTGCCAAGCTGATGCCGAGGCCGTGCAAGAAAACGCGCAGGGCGGCAAGCTTCTCCTCCGACGGCGGCGCGTGGACGCGGTACATGCAGGGGAGATGGCGGCCCTCCAGCTCCTCCGCCGCCGCGACGTTGGCGAGGACCATGAACTCCTCAATCAGCTTGTGGCTGTCGAGGCGCGGGCGGGGCGCGACGGAGACGACCTTGCCCGCGTCGAGCACCACCTTGCGCTCCGGCAAGTCGAGGTCGAGCGTGCCGCGGGCCTGCCGTGCGCCGAGCAGGGCGCGGAACGCGGCATAGAGCGGTGCGATGACGCCGGGCAGCCCCAGATCCGATCCGGCGTCGTGCGCCTCCTGGACTTGGGTGTAGGTGAGCCGGGCGGCGCTGCGCATCAGGCCGCGGCCGAAGCGGTGCGCCGTTTTGCGCCCGGCGGCGTCGATCCGCATCTCGGTGAACAGGCAGCCGCGCTCCTCGTCCGGGCGCAGGCTGCACCAGCCGTTCGACAGCGCCTCCGGCAGCATCGGCACCACGCGGTCGGGGAAGTAAACGCTGTTGCCGCGGGTCCAGGCGGCGCGGTCGAGCGGCGAGCCGGGCCGGACGTAGTGCGCGACGTCGGCGATGGCGACGATCAGGCGGAATCCGTCGCCGTCCGGCTCGGCGAACACGGCGTCGTCGAAGTCGCGCGCGTCCTCGCCATCGATGGTGACGAGCGGCACTTCGCGCAGGTCCTCGCGCTTGCCCAGCGGCACGGCGCGGGCGCGGGCGGCATCCTTCAAGGCGTCTTCCGGGAAGTCCTGCGGGATGTCGTGGCCGTGGATGCAGATCAGGCTGACGGCGCGGGCGTCGCCCATGCGGCCCAGCCGCTCGGTGATGCGCGCGGGCTTGAGGCCCAGCCCGGCGTGGGGCAGCGGGGTCGCGACGACGATCTCGCCGCTCTCGGCGTCGCCGGCCTCGCCGGGCGGGATCAGCCACTCGGCCTTGGAGCGGTGGTCGGTCGGCTCCAGGCGGCCGGGTGCCCGGAACACGCCCAGGATGCGGCCGGGCTCGTCGGTCAGGCGCTTCAGGGTGCGGCCCTCGTACTTGCCCTCGCCGATTGGGCTGAGCCGGGCCAGCACGCGCTCGCCGGGCGCCAGCGCTGCCGTGCCCCGGCGTTCCGGCGCCATGAGCACCATGGGCGGCGGGCCGTCGCCGGTCCAGTCCACCGGGCGCGCGACCGCGTCGCCGTCGCGGTCAGTGCCGGTGACACGCACCACCATTTGATCCGGCAAGCGGCCTGGCGGCATGAAACGGCGGTGTCCGGCTGGTGCGATGGCGCCCTCCTTGGCGAGTTCGCGTAGCAAAGCGCGCAGGGGAGCGCGCAGTTCGGGGCCGATGCTGAACTCACGCGAGATTTCACGCTTGCCGACTCGGCCGTTGGCGGCGCGGACGAACTCGCGGATGGCGTCGCGCGACGGCAGCGCGCCCGTTCCGGGGTCGGCCCGTGGACGCCGCGTCACGCTAGCCCGCCTCGCGGGCGGTCCCCGTCCGGGCAGCGGGCTTCTTCGCCGCGGTCCTAGCGCCCGGCTTCTTAGCAGCAACCTTTTTTGCACCGGGTTTTTTAGCAACAGCCTTCTTGGCGGCTTTTTCCGCCGGCAGCTTTGGCGCGGACGCCTTTGGGGCCTTTGCAGCCTTGGCCGGCGCGGCTTTCTTCGCCTTCTGGCCAGGTTTGGCCTTCAAAACCTTGCCCTTCTCGGCCAGTAGGGCAACCGCGCTCTCCAGCGTCATGTCGTCCATCGACAGGTCACGCGGCAGGTTGGCGACGCGCAGCCCATGCTGGGCATAGGGGCCAAAGCGCCCCTTGCGCACCATCACCGGCTCCTTGTCGGCGGGATGCGGGCCGAGCGACCGCACGCTGTCGAGCTTTTTCGCCATCACGTCGACGGCGCGGTTGAGCCCGACCGACAGCACGTCGTCGTCCTTGTCGAGCGACGCATAGATGCCGCCCATGCGGATGAACGGGCCGAACCGGCCGATGCCGGCCTCCAAAGGCTCCTGCCGGTCGGGATGGATGCCGACCAGCCGAGGCAACGACAGCAGCGCCAACGCCTGTTCCAGGGTCAACTGATCGCCCTCGACGCCCTTGGGCAACGAGGTGCGGCGCGGCTTGTACTTCTTGTCCTCGGGGTCCGCCTCGCCCTTTTGCACGTAGATGCCGTAGGGGCCGCGCCGGACGGTCACGACCTCCCCGGTGTCGGGATGCTGGCCCAACTCGCGCATGCCCTCCTTGAGCGTCTCGCCGTCCTCCCCGGCGTCGATCGCGAGCCGCCGGGTGTACTGGCACTCCGGATAGTTGGCGCAGCCGATGAAGCTGCCGTGCCGCCCGAGCTTCAGCCCCAGCCGGCCCGCATGGCACGCCGGGCACAGCCGCGGGTCGGTGCCGTCCGCCTTCGCAGGAAAGAAGTGCTGGCCCAGGTCCTGGTCGAGCGCGTCGATCACGTCGCTGATCTTCAGGTCGCGCGTCTGCTCGACGGCGCGGGAGAAGTGCTCCCAGAACGCCTGCATCACCGCGCGCCAGTCCGCCCGGCCGCCAGAGATGTCGTCCAACTGCTCCTCAAGCGACGCCGTGAAGTTGCTGTCGACGTAGCGCTCGAAAAAGCTGGTCAGGAACGCGGTGACGAGTCGGCCGCGGTCCTCCGGCAGGAAGCGCTTGTTCTCCAGGCGCACATAGCTGCGGTCGCGCAGCACCGTCAGGATCGAGGCATAGGTGGAGGGCCGGCCGATCCCCAGCTCCTCCATCTTCTTGACCAGGCTCGCCTCCGAGTAGCGCGGCGGCGGCTGGGTGAAGTGCTGGTCGGCGCCGACGTCGCCGCGGGTCAACGGGTCGCGCTCGCGCATCGGCGGCAGCATCCGGCTTTCGTCGGCGGCGGCGCCCTCCGGCGCGTCGTCCACGTCCTCGCGGTACAGCTTCAGGAAACCGTCGAAGGCGATGATGGAGCCGGTGGCGCGCAGCCGGGTCCGCTCGCCGGCGATGTCTACCGCCACCTGGTCCAACTCGGCCGACTGCATCTGCGACGCGACGGCGCGCTTCCAGATCAGCTCGTAGAGCCGGCGCTGCTCGGGATCGAGGTAGCGGGCGACGCTGTCCGGCGTCCGTGCGACGTCGGTCGGGCGCACCGCCTCGTGCGCCTCCTGCGCGTTCTTCGCCTTGCTGGTGTACTCGCGTGGCACCGCCGGCACGTAGTCGGGGCCGTATGCCTCGCCCAGGTGCTCGCGGATCGCCATCATGGCCTCGCGCGCCATCTGCACGCCATCGGTCCGCATGTAGGTGATCAGGCCGGTCGTCTCGCCCTCCAGCTCCACACCCTCATAAAGCTGCTGGGCGCAGCGCATGATCGCCTGGGCGCCCATGCCGAGCTTGCGGCTCGCCTCCTGCTGCAAGGTGGAGGTCGTGAACGGCGCCGGCGGGTTGCGCTTCACCCGGCGGCGCTCGACGCTCGCGACGGTGAACAGGTCGGCCTCGACTGCGGCCTTGGCGCTGTGGGCCAGCGCCTCGGTGCCCAGGTCGAACTGCTCCAGCCGCTTGCCGTCGAGGTGGGTCAGCCTTGCCACGAACGGAGCGCCGGCCGGGGTCAGAAAATGCGCCTCAACGGTCCAGTATTCGCGCGGACGGAAATCCTCGATCTCGCCCTCGCGCTCGCACACCAGGCGCAGCGCCACCGACTGCACCCGCCCGGCGCTGCGGCTGCCCGGCAGCTTGCGCCACAGCACCGGCGACAAGGTAAAGCCAACCAGGTAGTCCAACGCGCGCCGGGCCAAGTAGGCCTCGATCAGCGGCTGGTCCAACTCGCGCGGGTGCTCCATCGCGAACTCGATGGCGCTGCGGGTGATCTCGTTGAAGGTGATGCGCCGCACGTTCACGCCGCGCAGCGCGTTCTTGTCCTCCAGCATGGCGCGGACGTGCCAACTGATCGCCTCGCCCTCGCGGTCCGGGTCGGTGGCGAGATAAAGCGTGTGCGCCCCCTTCAGGGCCTTGGCGATGGCCGAGACCTGCCGGTTGCCGCGCTCGTCGGCGGCCCAGTCCATCGCGAACCCCTCTTCCGGCCGCACGCTGCCGTCCTTGGGCGGCAGGTCGCGGACATGGCCGAAGCTCGCGAGCACGGTGAACCCGTCGCCCAGGTACTTGTTTATTGTCTTGGCCTTGGCGGGTGATTCGACGACGACGACGTCAGTCATGGTATCCTTTATGGCGGCGTGGGACACGAGGTTGAGGCTGTGGCCGCTTGCCCTATCCGACCAGCACGACTTGATTGCCCGGCAGCATCTCCACTCGGTCAGCCAGCTCTAGTTCGAGCAGCGCCGTGACCACGACAGATGCCGAGAACTGGCAGCGCCGTATCAAATCGTCAACCGCCGTGGGTGAATAACTCAGCAACTCCATCACCCGGCGCCGCACGGCATCCGGGTTAGGCGCCGGGCTGATCGCCTCGGGCGGCGGCTCCGCCAGGCCCGGCAGCGGGCCGTGCGCGAACATTGGCGACCTCGCGAGGCCCTCCCGGCTCGGATGGTCCGGCAGGTTGGCCAGCACGTCGGCCGCGGTTTCGATGAGGTGGGCGCCCGACCGGATCAGGTCGTTGGAGCCCCGGCACCGCGGGTCCAGCGGCGAACCCGGCACCGCGAACAATTCGCGCCCCTCGTCCTGCGCCATGCGCGCGGTGATCAGGCTGCCGGACTGCGGCGCGGCCTCGACCACCACGACGCCAAGCGACAACCCGGCGATCACGCGGTTGCGCCGGGGGAAGTGGCGGGCCTGGGGCGCGGTGCCGAAGGGAGCCTCCGTGACCACCGCGCCGCCCTCGGCCACGCGCCGCTGCAAGTCCGTGTTCTCCGGCGGATAGGCGATGTCGATGCCGCTGGCGATGGCCGCCACGGTCCGGCCGGTGCTCAACGCCCCGGCGTGGGCAGCGGCGTCAATCCCGCGCGCCATGCCGGACACCACGACAATGCCGGCGAGCGCCAGGTCGGCCGCGAGCATTTCTGCGACCCGCTGGCCGTTTGCCGAGGCGTTCCGCGCACCCACCATCGCGACGGCGCGGGCGGCGAGCGCCCCCACGTCGCCCAGCACGGCCAGCACCGGCGGCGCCGCGTCCAGCAACGCCAACAATGGCGGGTAGTCCGGCTCGCCCAATACCAGGATGCGTCCGCCCAGCTTGGCGACGCTGTCCATCTCGCGCTGCGCGACGCTGGCGGGCGGGACGGTCGGCGGCGTGGCGCGGCCACCGGATTTGGCGAGGCCAGGCAGCGCGTCCAGCGCCTCCGCCGCGGTGGCGTAGCGGCTCAGCAACCGGCGGTAGGTCACGGGGCCAACCCCGTCCGTGCAGGCCAGGCGCAGCCGACCGAGCAGCTCGGCCGCGGTCAACGGCCCAATCACCGCCCCAGTCACCGCCCCTGTCCGATGCGCGGCTCGGTGCCGGCGATCAGGCGGCGGATGTTGCCGGAATGGCGCAGGAATACGATAGCGCCAACAGCCGCAACCGCCACCGCCGCATCGGGGCCGCGCCAGCCCAGCATCAGCACGGGCGCCAGCGCGAAGGCTACAAGGGAGCCGGCAGAAGACAGCCGGCTCAGCCGCGCCACCGCGAGCCACGCGGCGCAGCAAGCCAGGCCAACCGGCCACGCGACCGCGAAGATTACCCCAAGCCCGGTCGCGACGCCCTTGCCGCCCTGGCCGCGCATCCAGATCGACGTGCAATGCCCAACGACGGCGAACACGCCGGCAACCAGCGCCCAAGCCGGGCCGGCCTGGGACCACGTTGCCAGCACCGCAACTGCTCCCTTGGCGGCGTCGAGCGCCAGCGTCAGCGCCGCGATGTCCTTGCGCCCTGTTCGTAGCACGTTGGTCGCGCCGATGTTGCCCGACCCAATGGCGCGGACGTCCCCAAGCCCGGCCGCACGCGCGAGGAGCCAGCCGAACGGAATGGACCCGAGCAGGTAGCCGAACGCTGCCACCGCCACCGCTGTCAGCCCGCCGGTCATCCGAACACCCGCCGCCCGGCTTTCCAGGTGCCGACCACCCGGCCCTCCAACGCGCGGCCGTCGAACGGGGTGTTCGGCGCCTTGCCCGGCAGCAAGCCGGCCTCGACCTTCCAGATGCGTTCGAGGTCGAACAGGCACAGGTCGGCCACGGCGCCCTTGGCGAGCCGGCCGGCGTCGATGCCCAGCACCCTGGCGGGTTGCGCCGTGAGCAGGTCGAGCGCCCGGAGCAACGGCAGGCCGTTGCCGTGAACCTGGGCGAGCGTCACGCCCAGCAGGGTTGCAAGCCCTGCGCCGCCGGGGGACGCCAAGGCGAAGGGCAGCCGCTTGTCGTCGGCGTCGCGTGGCTGGTGGTCGGAGGCGATGGCGTCGACCGTGCCGTCCGCCAGGCCCTCGCAGACCGCGACCCGGTCGGCCTCGGGCCGCAGCGGCGGCGACAGTTTTGCATAGGTGCGGAAATCGCCGATCGCCGTCTCGTTCAGGTCGAAGTACGGTGGCGCGGTGTCGCAGGTCACGTCGATGCCGTCCCGCTTGGCACGGCGGATGAGCATGAGCGCCTCCGCCGTCGACACGTGGGCGAAATGCAGCGCCCCGCTGGTCAACTGTGCAAGCCGGATGTCGCGGGCGACAAGGATGGCCTCTGCCGCAGCCGGGATGCCGGGAAGGCCCAGGCGGGTCGCGAGTTCGCCCTCGGTCGCCGCGCCACCGTCGGCGAGGGCCGGGTCCTCTGGGTGCTGGACGATGCGGGCGCCGAAGCCGCGGGCGTAGGACAGCGCCAGCCGCATCATCCGGGCGTCGCCGATGGCGCGACGCCCATCGGTGAAGGCGACCGCCCCGGCCTCGCGCAGCAGGCCGATCTCGGCCATCTCCTTGCCCTGGCAGCCGCGGGTTACGGCGGCGTAGGGCAGGATGGCCAGGCTGCGGGTTTCTTCGCCGCGGGCGCGTAGCAAGCGGACGAGCGCCGGGTCGTCGATGGCGGGAAGGCTGTCCGGCAGGGCGGCAAGGGTAGTGATGCCGCTCGACGCGGCGGCGGCGGCGGCTGAGGCGATGGTTTCGCGATACTCGTAGCCGGGCTCGCCGAGGGCCGCGCGCATGTCGACCAGGCCAGGGCACAAGATGGCATCGTCGCCATCGATGGTCGGCACGTCGGGCCGGCCAAGGGCGGGTCCGAAATCGGCGATGCGGCCGGCCTGCACCAGCAACTGGCCGGGCTGATCGAGGCCGCTGGCGGGGTCGACCAGGCGGACATTGGTGAAGAGCACGTCACCCATTGCGGCGCCCGCTGCGGGAGAGCACGTCGAGCACGGCCATGCGCACGGCGACGCCCATCTCGACCTGCTCGGCGATGACGCTGTGCGCGGGGTCGTCGGCGACGGCGCTGTCGATCTCGACGCCGCGGTTCATCGGGCCGGGGTGCATCACCAGCGCGTCGGGCTTGGCCCAGGACAGCTTCTCCGCGTCGAGGCCGAAAAAGCGAAAGTACTCGCGGGCGCTGGGCACCAGGCTGCGCGACATGCGCTCGCGTTGCAGGCGCAGCATCATGATGACGTCGACGCCGCGCAGCCCGGCCTCCATGTCGTGGAACACCTCCACCCCGAGGCTCGCGGCGGCGGCCGGGATCAGGGTCGGCGGCCCGACGACGCGGACCCGGCACCCCATCGTGCCCAGCAAATGGATGTTCGACCGCGCGACCCGGCTGTTCATGATGTCGCCGCAGATCGCCACCAGCAAGCCCTCCAGCGTGCCCCGGCGGCGGCGGAGGGTCAGCGCGTCCAGCAGCGCCTGCGTCGGGTGCTCGTGCGTGCCGTCGCCCGCGTTGATCACGGCGGACGACACCTTCTGTGCCAGCAGGTTGGGCGCCCCGGACTGGTCGTGGCGGACCACCAGCAGGTCGCAGCGCATCGCGTTGAGGGTGGCGGCGGTGTCGAGCAGGGTCTCGCCCTTGTTCACGCTGCTGGTCGAGACCGACATGTTGATCACGTCGGCGCCCAGCCGCTTGCCCGCCAGCTCGAAGCTCGTGCGCGTGCGCGTGCTGTCCTCGTAGAACAGGTTGATCAGGGTACGGCCGCGCAGCAGGTCGCGCTGGGTCTTGCCGGAGCGGTTCAGCAGCACGTAGCTCTCGGCGAGGTCGAGCAGGAAGGCGATCTCGGGCGGGTGCATGCCCTCGATCGCGAGCAGGTGGCGGTGCGGGTAGCGCATCATTCTGCGATCACTGGGCGATCACTCTGGAATCACTGGGCGGCGAGGGCGATGCGGGCCAGCGCCTCGTCGCGGCCCAGGGCGGCGAGCGTCTCGTCGATGCCGGGGCTCATGGTGCTGCCGGTCAACGCGGCGCGGATCGGCTGCGCGACCTGGCCCAGCTTGCGCCCGGCGGCCTCGGCGAAGTGCCGGAGCGCAGCGTCGAGCGCCGCCGGGGTGAAGTCGGTCGCGGCGAGCGCGGGGGCGACCTGTTGCAGCGTCGCCTTGGCCTCGGGGGTCAGCAGGGCCAGTGCCTTCGGCTCGAACGGCAGGGGGGCGGGCCGGAGCAAAAAGGCTGCGCTCTCGGACAGGTCGGCCAGCGTCTTCGCCCGCTCCTTCAGGCCCGGCATCAGCGCCCGGATGCGCGCCAGCCCGGTCTCGTCCGCGTGCAGCCCGTGCGTGGCGGCAAGCCGCTGCGCCACCTCATGCGTCAGCCGCTCGTCGTCGGCCTGGCGCAGCCAAACGCCGTTGATGTGTAGCAGCTTGGAAAAATCCATCCGGCTCGCGGCCTTGCCGACGCCGTCCAGGTCGAACAGGCTAGTGGCCTCGCCGCGGCTCAGCACTTCGGCGTCGCCGTGGCCCCAGCCGAGGCGGAGCAGGTAGTTGCACAAGGCTTCCGGCAGGAACCCCTGCTCGCGGTACTCCAGCACGCCGACGGCGCCGTGGCGCTTCGAGAGCTTCGCGCCGTCGGGTCCATGGATCATCGGCAGGTGGGCGAACCGGGGCAGCTCCCAGCCCATGCCCTGGTAAACCTGGATCTGCCGGAAGGTGTTGGTCAGGTGGTCGTCGCCGCGGATCACGTGGGTGATGGCCATGTCGTGGTCGTCGACGACGACGGCGTGCAGGTAGGTGGGCGTGCCGTCGCTGCGCAGGATGATCATGTCGTCGAGCTCGCTGTTGGCGACGCGGACGCTGCCTTGCACCAGGTCCTCCACCACCGTCTCCCCGGCCTGCGGCGCGCGGAGCCGGATGACCGGCTTCACGCCCGGCGGCGCGTCGGCCGGGTCGCGGTCCCGCCAGCGCCCGTCGTAGCGGGGCGCGCGGCCCTCGGCGGCGGCGCGCTCCCGCATCTCCCGCAGCTCGTCCGGGGTGCAGTAGCAGAGGTAGGCATGGCCGCTGGCCAGCATCTGCCGGGCGACCTCGACGTGGCGGGCCTGCCGGGTGGACTGGAACACCGGGGGCTGGTCGGGCGACAGGCCGAGCCACTCCAGCGCATCCAGGATGACCTGGGTGTTGGCATCGGTGCTGCGCTCGCGGTCGGTGTCCTCGATCCGCAGCAGGTACTCGCCGCCGTGGTGCCGGCTGAACAGGAAATTGAACAGCGCAGCGCGGGCGCCGCCGATGTGGAGCTGGCCGGTAGGGCTGGGGGCGAAACGAGTGCGGACGGGCATGCGCGTTTCCTAACACGCCCGGCGCCGACATGCCCAGCGATGGCGCCAGGGGCGCCGTATCTATACGGTATCGCAAGGAGGACCGGTGCAGCAGGCGATCATAGCATTTAGGCTGCCCTGGGCGGCGTGGCTGCTCGTCCGGTGGCATGGCTGGGTCGAGGCGGAGCGGGGCCGCTTCGTGCCGTGGCTGTCCGTGTGCATGGGCGCGGGGGTGGTCGCGTACTTCGACCAGCGGGCGGAGCCGAACGCCTGGGCCGGGGCGGCGGCTGTGTTGATTGCATTGCTGGCTTGCGTCGCAGCCTGGCGCGTGCCGGTTGGACGGGCCTTGGCGCTGGCGGGACTTGCGGCGTCGCTCGGCTTCCTGTCGTCGCAGGCGGCGACCTGGCGGGCGCTGCCGATCGAGGCGCTGCCGACGCGGGCCGTCATCCTCACCGGGACAGTGCGCGGGGTGGACCTGCTGCCGGAGGGCCGGCGCGTGACGCTCGCGGACGTTCGGCTGGAGCCGGACAAGCCGCCGTTGGCCCGGTTGGTGCGCGTCCGCCTGCACCGGACGGACATGGCCACGATAGAAGCGGGCGACCGGGTGCGGGTGCGTGCGTTGGTCCGGCCGCCGTCGTCGCCAGCATACCCCGGCGGATGGGACTTGCAGCGCGATGCGTTCTTCGCCGGGCTGGGCGGGTCCGGCTACGCGCTGAACCCCTCTGAAGTGCTGGAGCGTGCGCCGCCACGGGGCGCGTCCGCGACGTTGCAGGGCGTGCGCGATTGGATCGCGGGCCGGGCCATCGCGGGCCTGCCGGGCCCGGCGGGCGCGGTCGCGGCCACGTTGCTAACCGGCACGACGGCCGCGATCCCACAGCGCGACCGCGAGGCGTTCCGCGACTCGGGTCTGGCGCACCTGCTGGCGGTGGCCGGGCTGCATATCGGCATCGTCATGGGCCTGGTCATGGGTGTGACCCGGTTCGCGCTGGTGCTGTCCGAGCGCGCCGCCCTGCACTGGCCGACCAAGGCCATCGCCGCGGGGGCGGCGCTCGCAGCCGGCGGGGCCTACCTGCTGCTGACCGGGGCGCACCTGCCGATCATGCGCAGCTTTGCCATGGCGTCATTGGTGACGCTGGGGCTGCTGCTCGGCCGCCGGGCGCTTTCGCTGCGGGGGTTGGCGCTCGCGGCGGCCGCGCTGATGCTGCTCGCGCCGAACGAGGCCGTGGGCGTGAGCTTCGGCATGAGCTTTTCCGCCGTCCTCGCGCTGATCTCGGGCTACGCGGCGCTGCGCCCGGTGCTGGCGCGGCTGCACGGCAGGGGCTGGGCACGGCGGGTCGCATCGCACGTCGTAGCGCTCGCGCTGACCAGCGTGCTCGCGGGAAGCGCCTCGGCCCCATTCGGAGCCTACCACTTCGGCCATTTCCAGCTCTATTTCATTATCGCCAACGTCGCCGCCGTGCCGCTCACGGCGTTCTGGGTCATGCCGCTCGGCTTGGCCGCGCTGGCGCTGATGCCGGTCGGGCTCGAGGGGCTGGCGCTGGTGCCGATGGGATGGGGGATCGAGGCCATCCTGTGGATCGGGCGCACCGTGTCCGCCTGGCCGGCCGCGACGGTGGCCGTGCCGCACATGCCGGCCTGGGGGCTGTGCCTGTTCAGCTTCGGGCTGGCTTGGCTGGGTCTCTGGCGTTCGCGCATGCGGCTCGCCGGCATTCCGGTCATGCTGCTTGGCCTGCTGTCGCCAGTGGCGGCGCCCGCGCCGGACATCCTGATGTCGTCCGAGGCGCGGCTGATCGCCATCTGGGACGGGCACTATTACCTGGAATCCCGCACGGGCGCGTCCAGGTTCATCCGGGACGCCTGGCAGACTCACCTCGCGTCCGGGCCGCTGCTGCCGATGCGGACCGGCGAGCCGCCGTCATGTAGCCCTGAAGCGTGCCGCATCCTGCACGGCCATGACGAAGTCTTGCTTCTGCGCGGCAACGTCCACGTCGATTGCGCCGGCGTCACCCTGCTCATCTCCGCCGAGCCGGCCCGAGACAAATGCCCGGCCGGCGTCCCCTATATCGACCGGTTCAGCGTTTGGCGGGACGACGCGCAGGCCATATGGCTGACCGACGCCGGCCCGCGCATACTGTCCGACCGGGCCGACCGCGGCGCCCGGCCCTGGGTCCCCGGCCTGCCGACGGCGAGCCATCCCGTGCCCAACCTGCCCATGGCGAAGACGGACGACCTGCCGCCCGCCGTCGCCGAGTACTAGCATTACAGTTGCATTCTCTATGCTGGGTCGGCTAGGTTTTGGCAATTTGGAGTGCATGGATGGTGGGGGCCTCGATGGAGGCGACGCTGGAGCTGTGGGCGTCGTCGTTGCGGGACGTCAAAG
>JAABUP010002860.1_pt1 | contig 31995 bp, 28 predicted proteins | sample 5559201 | NCBI WGS metagenome assembly JAABUP01 (sample SAMN10711887, study PRJNA513373) | rock metagenome | isolation source: Antarctica rocks | place: Antarctica
CCTCGGGATGGCGGGTGCGCTGACCGCCGCCGGCCTCATCCTCGTCCGGCTACGCGGCCGGCTCACCCGCCTGTTCGACGGCGGCAGTCCCCTCACCGCCCGACTGACAGCAGCACTACCCGTCGTCACCGCGGGCCTGGTGCTCCTCGTCGGAATCGGCCTCACACTCCGCGCCGTCGGCGGCTCGATCTAGCAAGCCCACGTCGAGCAATCCCCCGAACACCAATGGGGCGGGTGGCCCGTGGCCACCCGCCCCATTGAGGGAACTTTGATCAGACCTGCACGGCAGGACGCCTACGGCGCATGCTCCGGGCGCCGGTGCCCAGCAGCACCATCCCCAGGACGCCGGCCGCCACCGGCACGACAGGCGCACCGTTGGAGGACGGCAGAGCAGCGGCACTGCCGCCGGTCGAGCCGCTACCGGTCGAGCCGCCACCGGTCGCCATCGTCGTCGGACCAGCGGCGTTCGACCCGCCGAGGTTGACCGACTTGGCGTTGGGGAGCACGACGTAGGGGAACGACGCGCCAGGAGGGCTCGCGGGCCTGTCCACCCCGTCCCCCTTGGCCAACGCGGACACAAGCGTCCCGGTCTGGGCGGCGCCCTCGAGCGCCTGCAGCTCGATGTCGACGACGTCGTCAGACAGGCGCCGCCCGTTGGGGAAGCCCTGCAGGTCCTTGGCGAGCACCCCGAGGCGGTTCGGGTTGGCCGTCACCGGCACCGACGTGTTGAGTCGCAGCTCTTCGGCGGGGGTGAACCACTTGCTGTGGACGCCCCTGTTGAGCAGCTGCGAGTTGAGGTCAGCCTTGATGGGTCCGCACGCCTTGCAGACACCGGTCAGAAAAATCTCCGCCAGGTCCTTGCGGGGCGCCGCTGGTGCCTTGATCCCGTAAATCGACTGGATCAGCTTGGGCACCTCGGGGTCGAGCACCTTCGCCACGGCCGGGGCGACCGTGTGGTCCTGGTCAGGGGTCAGGCCGTTGAAGGCGTCCTTGAGCTGGGCCGGAATGACCACCTCATTCACGAGCGGGTTGCCCAGCCGAGAGACCTGCACGAAGTTGCCGCTCGGGGTTGCCTTGCCCGGAGACAGCTGCAGGGTCTGCTTCTCAGTCGTGCTCCACACCCCGATCACCGGGTTGCGCGTGGCATCGCCCTTGAGGGCCAGCGCGCTCTTCGGCACCTGCAGGGCGATGGTGTTGACGTTGTAGCCGGCCAGCGTGTTCTGGCCCGTCTCCTTCAGGTTAGTCCCGTAGAGCAGGTCAAAGACCCGCAGGTCGAGGAAGAACGGGTCAGCGGCCTGACCGGCGAAGGTCTTGGCGCCACCTGGCAGGCTGGTGATGGCCTGGTTGCGCAGGGCCGCGTAGTTCGGCATCGAGGCGGGGCCGACGTCGGAAGGGGCCACCGGGGCGCCGCTCACCAGCGTCCTCGTTTTGCCGCCCTTGATCTCGGTCAGGGTGTAGGTCTGCTTGAACAGCAGCGTCTTGTCGGTCAGCGACTTCACCTGGCCGTTGTTGTACAGGAACGTGCCGCCACCGGGTACCGAGCCCCGCGCGTCCTGGTCCGAGAAAGTCCAGCGGTAGGTGATGTCAGGCTTGCCGGTGCCGCTGTTGTCGATGTTGATGTCGTAGTGCGACCCGGCCTTCCACGGATAGAAGTTCGGGCCGCCGTTGGGCTCCTCGAACGGGATCCAGTTGGCGATCAGCGTCACCGTGTCCGGCTTGTCGGGGCTGGTGAAGGCGTAGACGTCGGTGTTGTCGTGTTGCGGGTCCCCCGCCGTCAGTGGTGCCTCGCGGTGGCTGGAGGCGTTGGCGACGCCCCCCGTCATCCCGACGACGCTCGTTCCGGCCAGTGCGACGACCGCGACCGCGGCAGCTCGCTTGCGGCTGCGGTGCCGCTTCCCCTGTGAGGCCATGCTTTTTCCTTTCCGGCAATGGACAGATCACGGGCCGAGCGGCGACGCTGCTGCGCCGACCGTCGACCCGCCCTCTCATTCGGATGCCGGTCAGCTTCGGATTGGTCATCCGGGCTGCGGCGGACACGGGCGAACGCCCGGCACGAATGCACGGCGCTCCCCGCCGCGATGCCCCGGTTCACCCCCAAGGCCAGAGGGCCACGCTGTTGTTTGAGTGAAGCGGCGTGCATCCGTGCCCGGGCCAGCCCGGATGATGGGCAGATGCGCGAGCTCACCATCACCGGCGAGACCATCAGGCTCGGCCAGTTCCTGAAGCTGGCCGGGCTGGTCGACGCAGGCTCCGACGTGAAGGTGCTGCTCGCCGACGGCACAGTCCGCGTGAACGGACTAGCCGAGGCCCGGCGCGGACGGCAACTGGTGCGAGGCGACGAGGTGGCTGTCGGCACGACGGTGCTGCGCGTGGCCTGACCCTGGCTCTGAGTTGCAGAGTCAGCTAGGGTCCGGCCGATGGACTGGGAGGCGGTCGACACCGCCAACTGCTCAGTGCAGCGCACCCTCGACGTCGTCGGCGAGAAGTGGTCGTTGCTGATCCTGCGCGATGCCTTCAACGGCGTCCGGCGCTTCGACGCCCTGCGGCGTCACGTCGGCCTCAGCGACGCCGTGCTCGCCGACCGGCTGCGCACCCTCGTCGGCGCCGGCGTCCTCGCCGCGCAGCCCTACCGGGAGCCCGGTCGGCGGGCCCGCAACGAGTACGTCGTCACCCCTAGCGGGTGGGAGCTGCAGCCCGTCGTCGTCGGGCTCCTGCAGTGGGGTGACCGGCACCTCGTAGACGCTGACGGCCCGCCAGTCACCCTGCAGCACCGGGGCTGCGGGAAGCCTGCCGAAGCCGTCGTGCGCTGCTCGACTGATGGCCAGGTGCTCAGGCCGGCCGAGACCGAGCTGGTGGCCGGCCCCGGGCTCCGCCGCATCCAGGATGCGCTCGAAGCCGCCGCGCCATGAGCGTGCTGCCTCGCCGCCGCCCGCACTACGCCTGGGTGGTCGCTAGCGTCGCCTTCGTCACGCTGCTGCTCGCCAGCGGCTTCCGCTCCACGCCGGGCGTGCTGATCGTCCCGCTGCAGGACGACTTCGGCTGGACGCGAGCCACCATCTCGATGGCCGTCAGCGTCAACCTCGTCCTGTTCGGGCTGACCGGGCCCTTCGCTGCCGCCGCGATGCTGCGCTTCGGCGTCCGCCGGGTGATGCTTCTGGCACTGCTGCTCTGCGCCGCTGGCTCCGCCCTGACCGTGGTGATGACGCAGCCGTGGCAGCTGATCCTGCTCTGGGGTGTCGTCGTCGGGCTCGGCACGGGCGCGATGGCGAGCGTCCTTGCGGCGACGATCGCTGCCCGGTGGTTCGTCAGCCGGCGGGGACTGGTCACCGGTGTCCTCACCGCGGCGAGTGCCACCGGCCAGCTGATCTTCCTGCCGCTCTTGGCCAGCCTGGTCACCTCACGCGGCTGGCGCTCGGCCTCGGTGGCGGTCGCCGTCGCGGCGCTGGTCGCGGTTCCGCTCGTGCTCGTGCTGATGCGCGACAAGCCCGAGGACATCGGGCTGCGGGCCTACGGCGCGACCGACGAGACACCGGCGACGGCGAGCGCTGGCAACCCCGTCGCCACCGCGCTGGCCGGCTTACGACTCGCGTCCCACAGCGGACGGTTCTGGCTGCTGGCCGGCTCGTTCTTCGTCTGCGGCGCATCGACCAACGGGCTGATCGGCACCCACTTCATCCCGGCCGCGATGGACCACGGGATGACGGAGGTAGCCGCCTCGTCCCTACTTGCCACGATCGGCGTCTTCGACATCATCGGTACGACGGCCTCGGGGTGGTTGACCGACCGCGTCGATCCGCGCGTGCTGCTCGCCTGGTACTACGGGCTGCGCGGCCTGTCCCTGCTGGCGCTGCCTATGGTGCTGTCGGCGCGGTCGGTGCCGCTGCTGCTGTTCATCGCCTTCTACGGCCTGGACTGGGTCGCCACCGTGCCCCCGACCATCGCACTGTGCGCCGGCGTCGCCGGTCCGGAGCGCACGTCGGTGGTCTTCGGATGGGTGTTCGCCGCCCACCAGATCGGCGCGGCGGCTGCCGCCTACGCAGCCGGGCTCGCCCGTACCGACCTCGGCACCTACTCCCCCGCCTTCATCACGGCCGGGTGGCTGTGCGCGGGCGCGGCCGCGTTCGCCTGGTCGGTCGGCCGGGGCCGGCGGCGGCCATCCGCTCAACGGCCCATCATCGCTGTCGCCGAGGCCGCTCCGCTCGCCTGACTACGCCCTTGGGGAGAGTAGCCGCGTGCAGCCCCAGCCTGGGATCTTCGCGCTCGGCACCGTCGAGCACTGCTTGTCGAGCTCGACCTGACAGCCGGCCGGGAGCCTGCCGAGCTGGTCAGCGCACTCGCGGCGCTAAGCGGGCCGGAGACGACCGTGGCGGGCGTCAGCGCCTCGCGTTCCGGCCCGAGCTCTGGGCTGCCGTCGCGCCTGACAACGCGCCGCCCGGGGTGCGGTCGTTCGAAGAGATCGCCCGGCGAGGGGTTGCGGATGCCGGCCACGCAGCACGACGCGTGGCTGTGGGTCGCCGGTGGCGCGGCGTGACGCCGTCTTCGACAGCACGCTCACCGTGCTGCGGCAGCTCGACGGGCTCGCCGCCGTGGCCCACGAGGTCGGCGGCTGGATCTACCAGCACACGAGCGACCTGACCGGGTTCGTCGACGGGACGGAGAACCCGCCAATGATCGAGGCGCTCGCCGTCGCCGCCGTTCCGGACGGCCCGGGAGTCGGCGCGAGCGTCGTGCTCGTCCAGCAGTGGCGCCACGAGCCCAGCTTCGCCGCGTTGAAGGTCGAGGAGCAGGAGCGTGTGATCGGACGGACGAAGCCCGGCAGCATCGAGCTCGACGAGGCCGACATGCCGGCTGACTCGCACGTCTCGCGCAACGTCGTCGAGAAGGACGGGCAGGAGCTCGCGATCTACCGGCGCAACACCGCCTACGGTGGGGTGAGCGAGCACGGGACGATGTTCGTGGCGTTCTGCGCGGAGCAGCGCCCGTTCGGGCTGACGCTGCGCCGGATGGCCGGGCACGGCGACGGCATCCGGGATGCGCTGACCCGGCAGACCACCCCGCTGACCGGCGCCTACTACGTGGCCCCGTCGCTGCCGGCCCTGGCTAGGTTCGTCAAGCGATAGACACCCGAGGATCCGGCTGACCCGCAGCTCGCGCGGTGAATCAGCGGGCGGTCCACCCACAGTCGAGCGGGACTGCGCTGCCCGTGAAGCCTTGACCGTGCGGCCCCATGAGGAAGGCGGCAGCCTCGGCTACCTCAACAGGCTCGAGCAGCCGTTTGAGGGCATGCGGAGCGAGGATGACCTCCTGCAGGACCTTGTCCTCGGAGATGCCGTGGACCCGCGCCTGATCCGCGATCTGTTTTTCGACCAGAGGTGTACGGACGTAGGCCGGGCACAGGGCCGTCGCGCTGATCCCCGCCTCGCCGCCCTCGAGCGCGAGTGTCTTGACCAGACCGAGGACGCCGTGCTTGGCGGATACGTACGCCGCCTTGTACGGCGACGCGACCAGCGCGTGCGCACTGGCGATGACCAGGAAGCGCCCCCCGGCCGGGGCTTGTGCCAGCCAGTGCCACGCGTGCTTCGCCAACAGGAACGGACTGGTCAGTAGCAGCGAGACCAGCCGGTCCCAATGATCCTCGGGGAAGTCGGCGATCGGTGCGACGTGCTGGTAGCCGGCGTTGGCGACGACGCCGTCGAGCCGGCCGAACCGTTCCACGGCAGCCGCAACCGCCTGGCGGTTGCCCTCTCGCGTGGTGAGATCGACCTCGACCGAGTGTTCGAGGTCCGTGGCGGCGGTGAGGTCGGCGCCCAGCACCGACCAACCGTCAGCGCCGAGCCGCTCAGCAATCGCACGCCCTATGCCGCTGCTGGCCCCGGTCACGAGGGCCGCGCGCCGTTCGACCGAAGCGCTTACCACGGCTGCTCCTTCGCTCCAGCGTGCCTCACTTTTGGCAGCGAGTCCCGACAGTGTTTGGTTGACGACCGGGCACGCTCGGTCGCTCAGAGAGCACAACGTGCCCCCGGCAGGAATCGAACCTGCGGCCTTCCACTTAGGAGGCGGACGCTCTATCCGACTGAGCTACGAGGGCTGACGCCCCCGCAGGGGCGCTCGCCCGAGCCTAGCCCGGAGCGCCGCTCTGGGGGCTACGAGAGGTCTTCCGCCATTGCCACCAGCTCCTTGCAGCGGGGGCAGACGGGGTAGCGGGTGGGGTCGCGGACCGGCTCGAACTCCCATCCGCACAGCGCCTTGATCTTGCCGCCCATCACGTTGGCCTGCATGATCTCTTCGCGCCGGGCGTAGTGGGAGAAGTCGTCACCGGGGTCGCCGCCGCCCGTCTGGGTCTCTGGCAGGACCTCAGGATCGAGGCGGGTCACTGGCACGTGCAGAGTGTAGCGAGGCCGCCTCACACTGGCCGCGCAGGTTTGTGAGCCGCGCCTCCATCAACCACATTTCACGTGGGCGAAACAATCGCGACACGTGCCCGGAACCGGCTCCACCCACTGTTCGGAGCAGAACCTGCGCCACCGCCGCCGCAGCGTGCCCACACATCACGACGACGGGAGCCTTCCTTGCCGTTCGACCTGACCAAGATCGATACAGGCAACACCGCATGGTTGCTCGCCAGCAGCGCACTCGTGCTGCTGATGACGCCAGGCCTCGCCTTCTTCTACGGAGGCATGGTCCGCGCGAAGAACGTGCTCGGGATGCTGATGCAGAACTTCTTCTGCATGGGCATCGTGAGCGTCATCTGGGTGCTGTTCAGCTACAGCATCGCTTTCGGTGGTGACAACGCCTACTTCGGCGGGTTCCACTTTGCTGGCCTCGCGCACATGGACCAGCAGGTCCCCGGCTATCAGGGCGCGCTCGCGCAGAGCATCCCGCCGCTGGTGTTCGTCGCCTTCCAGATGATGTTCGCGATCATCACGCCCGCGCTCATCACGGGTGGCACGGCCGACCGCTGGAAGTTCGGGCCATTCGTCCTGTTCATCACCCTGTGGTCGATCCTGGTCTACAGCCCCATTGCCCACTGGGTCTTCTCGCCCACCGGCTGGCTGTTCAGGCGCGGTGCTGAGGACTTCGCGGGTGGCACTGTCGTGCACGCCAATGCGGGTATTGCTGCGATCGTTGTCGCCCTCGTCCTGGGCAAGCGCCGCGGCTGGCCGGGCGCGGCGTTCCGACCGCACAACGTGCCCTACGTGCTGCTCGGCGCCGGCCTGCTGTGGTTCGGCTGGTTCGGCTTTAACGCCGGCTCGGCCCTCGGCGCCAGCAACTCGGCGGCCTTCGCCTTCGTCAACACCAACACCGCCACCGCGGCCGCCCTGCTCGCCTGGATCGGCGTGGAGAAGCTGCGCGACGGTAAGGCAACCACCCTCGGTGCTGCCTCCGGTGCCGTGGCCGGTCTCGTCGCCATCACCCCCGCGTGTGGCTACGTCAGCCCGATGGGCTCCATCGCGATCGGCCTGATCGCCGGCGGCGCCTGCGCCCTGGCCACGTCGATCAAGGGCAAGGTCCGCATCGACGACGCGCTCGACGTCGGCGCTGTCCACCTCATCGGCGGCGTGCTCGGCGCATTGCTGATCGGGTGGTTCGGTGACAGCCACACCGGCGGTGCCAACGGCGTCTTCCGCGGCGGCGGCTTCTCGCTGCTGGGCAAGCAGGCCTTCGCCGTCCTCATGACGGTCGGCTACTCGGCCATCGTCACGACCATCCTCGCCGTCGGCATCAACCTGGTGTGGAAGATGCGCCTGGACGACGACGACGAGCAGGAGGGGATGGACTCGGTGCTGCACGGCGAGTCTGCGTACGACAACAGCATGGCGTTCGGCTCCACCGGTGCGCTGTCCGGGGTTGGCGCGGGCGCGCTCAAGCGTGAGGAGATCTCAGCATGAGGCTCGTAACTGCGGTCATCAAGCCGTTTAAGCTCGACGAGGTGAAGGCGGCCCTCGAGACCTTCGGCGTCGCCGGCCTCACGGTCAGCGAGGTGCAGGGCTATGGCCGGCAGCGGGGGCACACCGAGGTCTACCGCGGTGCGGAGTACCAGGTCGACTTCGTGCCGAAGATCCGGGTCGAGGTCGTCGTCGACGACGACGATGCTGACGACGTGGTCGAGGTGATCGTGAAGTCGGCCGCTACCGGCAAGATCGGCGATGGCAAGGTGTGGACGCTGCCCGTCGAGACGATGGTGCGCGTGCGCACCGGCGAGCGCGGGCGCGACGCACTGTGAGTATCGGGCGTCACTGCCCGTCGCCGTTCCGGCAGGCACGAGCGCGCGTCCGCCAGCGTGCGCGCTGAGCTCGCCGCCCTGAAGGGCCGGTCCGATCTCGTCGGGCCGGCCCTTCGGCGTGAGCTCGTCACCACGGCCGACTCCTGGCTCAGCGAGCTGTTCGCCGATCCCGGGCCGGGCCTGGCGCTGGTCGCGGTCGGTGCGTACGGGCGACGGGACCCGGCACTCGCCAGCGACCTCGACCTGGTCCTGCTGCACGAGGGGCGGCGCCGCGACGTCGCCGACGTCGCCGACCGGATCTGGTACGCGGTCTGGGATGCCGGCATCGGCCTGGACCACAGCGTCCGGACAGTGGCGGAGGCACGCTCGGTCGCCGGCTCGGACCTGAAAGCGGCGCTCGGGCTGCTCGACGCGCGGCGGGTGGCCGGTGATGCGGAGCTCGTCGAGCGCCTGGTCGGGCAGCTGCGTGCCGACTGGCGGTCGGCTGCCCGCAAGCGGTTACCCGAACTGGCAGCCGCTGTCGCCGCACGCGCCGAGATGCACGGCGACGTCGCCTTCCTGCTGGAGCCCGACGTCAAGGAGGCCCACGGCGGGCTGCGCGACACCGATGCGCTGTGCGCCCTCGCTCTGGCGCAGGTCGTCGACCATCCGGGCGCGGAAGTCGCCCAGGCCCGGGAGCTCCTGCTCGACGTGCGCGGCGAGCTGCACCGCCGGACGGGACGCGACGTGCTGCTGCTGCAGGAGCAGAGCTCGGTGGCCGACGCTCTCGGTATCGAGCGCGGTTCCGACGGTCTGGCCCGGGCGGTCGCGACGGCCGGCCGATCCGTCGCCTGGGCCTGGGACATGGCCTGGCACCGGGCGGCACGCGCGATCACCCCGTCCCGGCGCCTGCTGGGTCGGCGTCCCGTCCGGCGACCGCTGGACGCCGACGTCGTAGAGCAGGACGGCGAAGTCGTCCTCGCGACGGCGGCCCGGCCGGCCGAGGACCCGGGGCTCGTCCTGCGCGTCGCCCGCGCGGCCGCGCACAACGACCTGGTGATCGCCCCGTACACGCTCGAGCGGCTTGCTACCGAGTGCCCGCCGCTGCCCGTGCCCTGGGCGCCGTCGGCCCGCGACGACCTCGTCGGCACCCTCGCCGCCGGGCACAGCGCTGTCCCGGTGCTCGAGTCGCTGGACCACGTCGGGCTGCTCGCCGCGCTGCTGCCGGAGTGGGCCAACGTGCAGTCACGGCCGCAGCGCAACCCCTACCACCGCTTCACGGTCGACCGCCACCTGCTCGAGGCTGCCGCCAACGCCGCCGGGCTCACGCGCCGGGTCGCCCGCCCCGACCTGCTGCTGCTGGGGTCTCTGCTGCACGACATCGGCAAGGGCCGACCGGGTGACCACACCGAGGTCGGCATCGCGCTGATGCACGACCTCGGGCCGCGGATGGGCCTGCCGGAGTGCGACGTCGACGTGCTCGTCGCCCTCGTCCGCCACCACCTGCTGCTGCCCGACGTCGCGACCCGGCGCGACATAGACGACGCCCAGACGATCGAGCGGGTCGCCGAGACGGTGGGTGACATGCTGGTGCTCGACCTGCTGGCGGCCCTGTCGGAAGCCGACGGCCGTGCCACGGGTGCCACCGCCTGGACCCCGTGGAAGGCGGGCCTGGTCGCAGACCTGCACCGCAGGGTCGCGGCCGTGCTGCGCGGTGCGGGCCCGCCGCCGATGCCCGAACCGGGGCCGGAGGACATCGAGCGGCTGCGGCGCACCGGCGGGGTCGCTGTCGAGGTCGCCAAGGACGGCAGCGACGGCGCCACGGTCGTGGTGACCGCGCCCGACCAGGTCGGCCTGCTCGCCGCCATCAGCGGGGTGGCGGCGCTGCACCGGCTCGATGTCAGGCGCGCCACCGCTCGCAGCGTCAAGGGACGGGCGTTGACCGAGCTGGCCGTCGGCCTGCGGTACGGGCGCGACCTGCCCTCGACGGACCGGTTCGCCCGCGACGTGCAGCGCGCGCTCGACGGCGAGCTGGTCCTGACCGAGAAGCTCGACGAGCAGGAGCGGGTGTACGCCCGCCGGCGCAAGGGCCCGCCTCCGGCGCCGCCGCAGGTGAGCTTCGACGACGTCGCGGCCGACGCCACAGTCGTCGAGGTACGCGCCCCGGACGGCGCCGGGGTACTGCACCGGGTGGTGTCGGCCCTGACGGGATGCGGTCTGGACGTGCGGACGGCCATCGTCTCGACGATCGGCGCCGACGTGGTCGACGCCTTCTACGTCACGACGGGGGCCGACGAGCCGCTGCCGCCGGGAACCGCGCGCGCAGAGGTGTCGGACCGGGTGCTGGCCGCGTTGGTGTAGCGCCTGTAAGCCCGGCCTGGCTGGTGCCGCACGCTCATCTACTGGTAGGTGATCAGCTCCGGCTGCGGCCGCAGCGCCATGGCCTGCTCCGGGGTCATCGGCGGCTTGTCGAGTCGCGGAAAAATCTTGTAGCCGTTGTGGAACGGCGGCCGCACCGCCAGTTGGTCGTACACGCTGGTCTTCAGCCCGATGCCGCCCAGGCCGTCCATGTGGAAGCTGACGGCGAGTCCCTTCGGCGCCTGAACCGCCTGGCGGTCGGGCAGCATGTCGTACCGGAACTGGTGCACGATCAGCAGCTTCTCGGGGAGCTTGCCGGCGCGCACGATGCCGGCCAGGTAGCTGCCCACCGCGTTGACCTCGGCGGCGCTGCTGTGCCCCGTCCCCTGGTAGGGGCGGCCGCCCGGCGTACGCCACTCGGCGTCGAGCCCGACCCCGACGTCGGGCTGGCGCAGGAACTGCTCGTAGCGCCGGACCTGCGACAGGAAGTCGTCGGTCCCGGGCTGGAAGTCCAGCACCAGCGGCATCTTGTGCGCCCGCGCCACAGCGAGGTAGCGCTGCACCGCGGCCGGGTCGAGCTTGAGGCTGTAGGAGCCGTCCGGTCCCGGTCGCCGGGTGGCGTCGGTGACGATCAGCTCGAACGCCGGCAGCACCGCGCGGCCGAAGCCGGCGTACGCGTCGGCCTGTCGCTGCAGGGCCGCTGCCGCCTGCTCCAGGTGGTTGACCTCAATCAGGCCCATCCCGCCCGGGTAGCCCTCCCCGTAGTACGCGACCACGCGGTAGCGCGGGAATAAGGTGCGGCCGCCGCGAGGGAGGTTCGTCGGAGCCGGCGCAGTGTTCGGCTGTGCCAGGGGTGCCGGCGCCGGGCGCCGGACGGGCGTCGGGCTGGCTGCTGCAGGGGGCGTCTTCGGCGCCGCAGCGGTCGGGCCCGCGGCCCGCGCAAGGTCGGCCGCCGCCTCCGGATGCCTCGACGTACCCGAGCTCCCCGAGCAGGCCTGGGTCGAGGCCAGGACGGCAGCGGCCCCGAGAGCCGCCCCCCAACAGGCGGGCTCGACGCATGGAGGCGGGCACGCCGCCAGACACTAGTGCCGGTAGACTTCCGGACGCACTGGGAGGCTTCGCCTAGTCTGGTCTATGGCGCCGCACTGCTAATGCGGTTTGGGGCTTCAACCCCATCCCGGGTTCGAATCCCGGAGCCTCCGCCCAGACGCCACCGCCGGACTGGGGAGGGCCCATGCGCCGCGACGAGGCCCGTGACGCGGGATACCTGCTGGGCGATGCGCTCGGCACCTCGACCCGCAGCATCGGTCAGGTGCACGACGCCATCAGCACGCGTGTGTTCGGTCTGCTCGGCCCCCCGGCACGACCGGTGCAGCTGATGCACGACGCCATCGCCGGGTCGGTCTACGGCATCGTCCGAGGAAGCACCCGGCTCGCACCGCGGGTCGGCGGCGTCCTCGCCGCCCGCACCCGGCCGCCGGATGCGCCGTCGATCGCCGACCATCCGACCGGCAACGCCGTCCTCGGCGCGCTCAACGGCGCGTGGGGCGACGCCATCGCCGAGGGCTACCGCGGCCTCGCCTACCCGCTGGCCGTGCGGAGCAGGGGGCGCACGGTCCAGGTGACGCCCGAGGGGCTCGCGGCGGCGTACCCCGACGCGACCGGGCGCATTGCGGTGTTCCTGCACGGGTTGTGCGAGAACGACGACTCGTGGCGGATGGGGTCGCAGACCTACTACGGCGACAGCACCACCAGCTTCGGGTCACGGCTGCGGGAGGACCTCGGCTGCACGCCGGTCTACCTGCGCTACAACACCGGCCTGCACATCTCCGACAACGGCCGCCGTTTCGCCCAGCTGATGCAGGCGCTCGTCGACTGCTGGCCGGTGCCGCTCGAGGAGGTGGCGCTGCTCGGCCACTCCATGGGCGGCCTGGTCATGCGCAGCGCCTGCCACTACGCGCAGAACCCGCCGGGCGACGGGCCACCGCTGTCGTGGACCGGCGCGCTGCGGCACGCGTTCCACCTCGGCACGCCCCACCTCGGCGCGCCGCTGGAGGTCCGGACTGCGAAGCTGTCCGCGCGGCTGGCGCGCGTGCCCGAGACGGCGCCGGTGGCCCGGCTGCTTAACTCCCGCAGCGTCGGGGTCAAGGACCTGCGCCACGGCTCGCTGCTCGACGAGGACTGGACGGGCGTCGAGCTCGACACCTTCCTCGACGACACGTGCGCCGAGGTGCCCTTCCTGCCCGAGGCGCATTACTACTACATCGGCGCGACGCTGCACCGCTCCCCCGACCACCCGGTGTCCGCCATCCTCGGAGACCTGCTGGTGCTGCTGCCGAGCGCATCCGGCCAGGGGAGCACCCGCACCATCCCGTTCGAGGTGGAGAGGGGTCGGCACCTCGGCGGGCTCACCCACTTCCAGCTGCTCAACCACCCGGCGGTGTACGAGCAGATCCGGCTGTGGCTGATGCCGCAGACGCCTGCGGTCATCGCTGAGGACGAGGCGGCCGAGCCTGTGGCAATCGGCAGCGAGACTGCCGCTCAAGGGCAGCCCCAGCAGTAGCCGCAGCCGACGCGACCGAGGCATCAGTAACTTCTGGCGGCAACCCTTGAGGTCCCGATAGCGATAGCAGTGCAGGTCAGGAGGGTCGGTGAGCACTCCTCGACGCGCCTGGCTGGTGTGGGGGCTCGGGGTTTTCGCGTACGGCATCGCGGTGTTCCAGCGCGGTTCCCTCGGCGTCGCGGGGCTCGCCGCGCAGCACCGCTTCGGCGCGTCGGCCTCGCAGCTGTCGCTGTTCGCCGTGCTGCAGCTGGCGGTCTACGCATCGCTGCAGGTGCCGGTCGGTGCGGTGCTCGACCGGGTGGGCTCCCGCTTGATGATCGCCGGTGGTGCCGTCCTCATGGGCGTCGGGCAGCTGGTGCTGGCGTTGGCGACGACGGTGCCGCTCGCGATCGGCGCTCGGGTGCTGGTGGGTGCCGGCGACGCGATGACCTTCGTCAGCGTCCTGCGGATCGTGGCCGTGTGGTTCGCCCCCCGGCGCGTCCCGCTGGTCACCCAGCTGACGGGCATCCTCGGCCAGCTGGGGCAGGTCGCCGCCGCCTACCCGCTCGTCGCCCTGCTCGGCGCGGCGGGCTGGACCGACTCGTTCCTGCTGGCCGCCGGTACCGGCCTGCTGACCGCCGTGCTCGTCGTCGTCGCTCTGGCCGACGCCCCACCAGGGACCCCTCCGGTACCGGTCAAGGACGCCGCGGCCATGCGGATCGACCTGCGGCACGCGTGGCGCGAGCCCGGCACCCGCATCGGGCTCTGGACCCACTTCACCGCCCAGTTCTCCGGCGTCTCGTTCTCGCTGCTCTGGGGCTACCCGTTCCTCGTCAACGGCGAGGGGCGCTCCCCCGGGACCGCTGGCGCGCTGCTCACGCTGCTGGTGCTCGCCGGGATCGGCATCGGGCCCGCGCTCGGCCATCTCGCCGGCCTGTGGCCCAACCGGCGCTCGATCCTGGTTTTCGCGATCGTCGGCGGCAGCGCGCTGGCATGGACCGCCGTGCTGGCCTGGCCCGGGCGCGCGCCGCTGGTGCTGCTCGTCGTTCTCGTCCTCGTGCTGTCCAGCAACGGCCCGGGCTCGCTGCTCGGCTTCGACTACGCCCGCTCGTTCAACCCCGCCGGACGCATGGGCAGCGCCAGCGGCATCGTCAACGTCGGCGGGTTCGTCGCCTCGCTGACGCTGATCCTGCTGGTCGGTGTGGTGCTCGACAGCCTGACCCCGCACGGTGCGACTGCAGGGCTGCACGCATTCCGCATCGCCTTCCTGCTGCAGTACGTGCTGTGGACCGTCGGGCTGGTCGGCGTCGTGCGCGGGCGCCGCGAGCTGCGGGCGCGGCTGTCAGCCGAGGGCGTTCACCTCGACCCGCTGCCTGCCGCCGTCGCCCGGCGATGGCGCGACCGGGCGCCATCCTGACCTGCCACACGCCAGACGCCTCGGGCCCGCGGCAACCGATCGCCGCGGGCCCGGTAAGCAGGTGGTGCGCCTACTGCTGCAGGACCTCCGCGAGCTTGGTCAGCTCGTCGGCGACGGACATCGGGACGATGTAGCCGTCTTGCTTCTCGATCTCCTCGATGTGCTCGGAGATGTCCTCCGCCGTCGGCTTGGCACCCTTGCCGGCATACCAGCCGGGGGCCAGGCCCACGAAGACGCGGGCGTAGCGGCCGGCGGTGGCCGAGAAGACCTCGTGGCTGAACGTGCAGTTCTCGCTGCTCAGGTAGGTGACCATCGGGGTGACCAGGCTGGGGTCGAGCTGGTCGGCCATGGGGCCGAGGATCTGCTCGGTCATCCGGGTCAACGCCACCGGCATGATCACGTTGGAGTTGATGCCGGCCCGGGCGCCCTCGACCGCGAGCACGTTCGACAGCCCGACCAGGCCCATCTTGGCCGCGCCGTAGTTGGTCTGGCCGAAGTTGCCGAAGACACCGGCGTTGGAGGCGGTGAACACGAAGCGGCCGTAGCCGTTCTCCTTCATCACCTTGAACGCGGGCTGGCTGACGTAGAACGCGCCCTTCAGGTGCACGTCGAGCACGGCGTCGAGGTCGGGCCACTCCAGCTTGGCGAAGGTCTTGTCGCGCAGGATGCCGGCGTTGTTGATGACGATGTCGACCTTGCCGAAGCTGTCGACCGCGGTCTTGACGATGTTCTCGCCGCCCTCGGGAGTGCTGACCGAGTCGTGGTTGGCCACCGCCGTGCCACCTGCCGCGGTGATCTCGTCGACGACCTTCTGTGCGGCGCTGTCGTCGCCGCCGACCCCGTTGACGGTGCCCCCCAGGTCGTTGACGACGACCTGCGCGCCGCGAGCGGCCAGGTCGAGCGCGTACGTCCGGCCGAGGCCGCCGCCGGAGCCGGTGACGATCGCGACGCGGCCGTCGAAGGAGATCTCGCTCATGCATTCCTCACTGTCGGTTGACCGGCAGCCGCGGACTGCGGCGCAGGCGTCAGGCAGGGTCCGCAGGATCGGCACCGCTCGTCATGCTCGGCTCACCCGCGTCCTCGCAGGATAGGCGACGCCAACCGGGTGTGACCGCGCGAGGGCAGCAGGGTGATCGTTGCCACGTAGCGCGGGGGACTGCGCGTCCGAACTGCATACGTCTTTCGCCGAGCACGGCGCGTCCGAGCCGGACACTCCGCTGCCCGGGTCCCTTGAGACCGAGGACCTATGCAGTTCGGGCGGGCCTACGGCAGCCGGGCGACCAGCCACTCGCCGACCCGGTCCAACGTCGGAGCCACCTGGCGCAGGCTGTGGTCGGCCCCGGGCGCCTCCACCACCTCGATGTCATCGGGCGCCGAAGCCAGCGCGAGCTGGTCCCGCATCTCGCCAGCGCTACCGAATAGGTCGCGCGAGCCCTGCACGACGAGCACCGGGACGCCGGCGTCGGCCAGCTCGGGCAGCCGGGTGCGGTGCGGGCTGGAAGGTGGGTGCAGCGGGAACGCCAGCGCGAGTACCCTGACCGCCCCTACCACGTGGGCGGTGCGGCACGCCACCCGAGCGCCGTTGCTGCGGCCGCCGGCGACGAGCGGGATGCCGCCCAGCCCCGGCTCGCTCCGCGCCCCGACGACGCAGGCTTGCCACGCCTCGTCCAACCTCGGCGCGGGCGCAGGCGCTCGGCGTCCGGCCACCCGGTAGGGCTGCTCGGTCCGGACGACGGCCAGGCCCACACCGAGCGCGAGGGTGCGCACCGCGAGCAGGTCGGATGCATCAGGACCGCCGCCTGCGCTGTGCCCGAGCAGCAGCAGGCCCCGCGGGCCCCCCGCCGGCAACTCGACGTGCAACCGCGCCGCCCCGGAGGGTGTCCAGATCTCGCGGACGTGCGGCCTGACGGCTTCAGACTCGCCGCCGTCAGGCAGCCCGCCGTCAGGCAGCGAGGTGCTCTCCGAAAAACCGCTCGATGCGGCCCCAGGCATCCGTCGCCGAGGCCGGCTCGGGCCCTACGTTCAGCACCCGCTCCACCGGTTGCAGCCACCGCGGCCCCGCCGCCGCGTCGTTGAGGAAGGAGTGGCCCGCATTCGGGTACTCCTTCACGTCATTTGGCACGCCGGCCGCATTCAGCGCGTTCTCGAGTTTCGCTGCCGAGCCGCGCAGGACGTCCTTGCCGCCGTACGACGCGACGACCGGGCAGGCGCCCTCGACGGTGCCCTGCAGGTCCTTGGGGAGCGCCCCGTAGTTCGGTGCCGAGGCGTCGAAACCTCGCTTGGCCGTGAGCAGCGCGAACGCTCCACCCATGCAGAAGCCGATGACGCCGACCTTGCCGGTGCAGTCCTCCTGCGCGAGCAGCCACTGGCGCGACGCCTCGATGTCGGCGAACGGTCGCCCCTCGCCCTTGCTCATGGCACGGAAGGTCCCGACCAGGCACCGGCGCGCCCCGCCCTCGCTGAACAGGTCCGGCAGGATCGCGAGGTAGCCGAGCGATGCGAGGTGGTCGGCCTGGCGCCGCATCACGTCATCGAGCCCGAACACCTCGTGCACGACGACGACCCCGGGCCACGGTCCGGGGCCGGACGGGCGAGCAACGTAGCCGGTCAGGTGCGGCGACGAGCCCGTCACTCCTGGGACGGACGACAGGTCGACCTGGGCCATGAGACTCCTTCCGTGCGCCCCGGCCGGGCGCATCCACCGTGCGAGCGTAAGTGGCAGGGGGTGTGGCGGGGCCGACCACGGGTGAGGATGAGTGAGGGCACCGCTGCGGCGGCGCGTCCACCGATGTCCACCGAGACACAGTGACGGGAGGCAGCATGCACGAGGTGCGGGGCGTGATCGCCCGGGGCAAGGGCGAGCCGGTACGGGTCGAGACGGTGCTGGTGCCCGACCCCGGGCCGTCGGAGGCGCTGGTCGACATCGAGGCCTGCGGGGTCTGCCACACCGACCTGCACTACCGCGAGGGCGGGATCAACGACGAGTTTCCGTTCCTTCTAGGGCACGAGGCCGCCGGCAAAGTCAGCGCTGTCGGCGAGGGCGTGACGGACGTCGCGGTCGGCGACTTCGTCGTCCTCAACTGGCGCGCGGTGTGCGGGCACTGCCGCGCGTGCCGCCGCGGGCGCCCCTGGTACTGCTTCGACAGCCACAACGCCGCCCAGAAGATGACCCTGGCCGACGGCACCGATCTCTCCCCCGCGCTGGGCATCGGCGCGCTCGCCGACACGACGCTGGTGCACGCCGGGCAGTGCACGAAGGTCGACCCGGAGGCTCCGGCGACAGCGGCGGGTCTGCTCGGTTGCGGCATCATGGCCGGCGCCGGAGCGGCCCTCAACACCGGAGGCGTTACCCGCGGCGACTCGGTGGCCGTCTTCGGCTGCGGCGGTGTCGGGATGGCTGCGGTCGCCGCGTCAGCCCTCGCCGGGGCCCGCGTGGTGGTTGCGGTGGATGTCGACCCGCGCAAGCTGGAGGCGGCCCGGGGCTTCGGCGCCACCCACGTCGTCGATGCCCGCAGCGAGGACCCGGTCGAGGCCATCCGCGGCTACACCGAGGGCTTCGGCGCCGACATCTGCATCGACGCCGTCGGCCAGCCGCGCACCTACGAGCAGGCCTTCCACGCCCGCGACCTCGCCGGCACGGTGGTGCTCGTCGGTGTGCCCACGCCGGAGATGCGCCTCGAGATGCCGCTGATCGACTTCTTCGCTCACGGCGGGGCGCTGAAGTCCTCCTGGTACGGCGACTGCCTGCCCTCCCGCGACTTCCCGATGCTGACCGACCTCTACCGGCGGGGGCGGTTCGACCTTGACGCATTCGTCTCCGAGACGATCGGGCTCGACGACGTCGAGGAGGCCTTCGCGAAGATGGGCCGGGGAGAGGTGCTGCGGTCGGTGGTCGTGCTGTGACCGCGCGGGTCGATCACCTCGTCACCTCCGGCACGTTCAGCCTCGACGGCGGCACCTGGGACGTCGAGAACAACGTCTGGCTGGTGGGCGACGACGCTGAGTGCATCATCGTCGACGCCCCGCACGATGCGGCCGCAATCCAGCAGGCCATCGGCCAGCGCCGCCTGGTCGCCATCGTCTGCACCCACGCCCACGACGACCACGTCAACGCCGCTCCGGCGCTGGCCGAGGCGACGGGGGCGCCCATCTGGCTGCACCCCGACGACCGGGTGCTGTGGGACATGACGCACCCGGGCCGCGCTCCCGACGCCCCGCTCGCCGACGGCCAGAAGATCAGCGTGGCGGGCACAAGCCTGACCGTCCTGCACACCCCCGGGCACGCGCCGGGCTGCATCAGCCTGTACGCCCCCGAGCTGGGTGCCGTGTTCAGCGGCGACACGCTGTTCTCCGGCGGCCCCGGTGCGACCGGCCGGTCGTACTCCGACTTCGACACCATCGCGAGTTCCATCCGCACCCGGCTGCTCACGCTGCCCCCCGAGACGGCGGTGCACACCGGGCACGGCCCCGACACGACGATCGGCGCCGAGGCTACGGGGGCCGACGGCTGGACCAAGCCCAGCTGAGCGAGCCGATTCGGCCGTCATAAGACGCGGCCGTTACAAGCCCATGACGTTCACGTGACGCCTCCTCAGCGGCCGCGTGAGCGGGCAAGATGCCCCGCATGACCGACCTTCGAAACGCAGCGTGACCGCGGCCAGCAGCGCCTTCTCGGGCAGCCACCAGGCAGCGCTCGAACCGGCGAATCCGGCGGCCCAGCTGCGCCGCGAGTTCACGCTCTGGTCGTCATTCGCCTTCGCGTTCGCGTTCATCAGCCCGATCGTCGCGCTGTACGGCATCTATGCACTGGCCCTGACCGCCGCCGGCCCCGGCTTCGTGTGGAACTTCCTGATCGTGTTCGCCGGGCAGCTGTTCGTCGCCCTCGTGTTCGCTGAGCTGGTGAGCCGGTGGCCGATCGAGGGGAGCGTCTACCAGTGGGCGGGGCGGCTGCTAGGGCGCCCGGCCGGGTGGTTCGCCGGCTGGACGTACCTGTGGACCTTGATGGTCGCCATGGCCGTTGTCGCCCTGTCGGCAGGCGGCTTCCTGTGCAACGTCATCGGAATCGGTGAGCCGTCGAATGCCCAGAAGGTCGGCCTGTCGTTCGTCATCCTCGCGCTCGGCACGGCGGCCAACCTCATCGGCCGAAGGGTGCTCCGGATCTTCATGACCGCCTCGATCGTGGCCGAGGTCGTCGGCTCGGTCGGGCTCGGGACGTGGCTACTGCTGTTCCACCGCAAGCACGGTCTTGGCTTCTTGTTCCAGGGCACAGGGGCGAGCACCGGCTGGCACTACCTCAGCGGACCGTTCCTGCTGACCATGGCCTTCGTCGGCTTCTCGTTCGTCGGCTTCGAGAGTGCGGGGTCGATCGCCGAGGAGGTCCAGGAACCGCGCCGGCATCTGCCGAAGGCGGTCTTGTTCTCGCTCACCTGCGTCGCGGCCGTCGTCACCTACTCGGCGGTCGCCGTGACGCTCGCCGTCCCCGATCTGGGCGCGGTCGTGTCAGGGTCGGACACCGACCCGGTGACGACCACGCTGACCACCGCGCTCGGCAGCCGGATCACCCGACCGCTTGAGCTGCTGTTCGTCATCGGCTTCACCGCCTCGTTCCTGGCGCTGCAGACCTCGGCGTCCCGCATCCTGTGGTCCTACGCCCGCGACCGCGCCCTGCCGTTCTCGGGCGGCCTCGGCCGGCTCAGCACCACCGAACGCATCCCGGTCTGGGGCGTCGGCGTGACGTTCGTCGTCGGAAGCGTGGTGTTCCTGCTCAGCATCGTGCAGACCGACCTGTACTCGGTGCTCGTCAACTTCGTCTCCGGCGGCTTCTTCCTCGCCTTCCTGTTCCCGCTCGTCGGAGCGGTGCTGGCACGCGCGACCGGACGGTGGTCACCGGGGCCGTGGCAGCTCGGCCGGGCAGGCGCTGTCGTTGCCGTGGTCGCCACGCTGTGGGCGGCCTTCCAGTTCCTCAACATCTCCTGGCCGCGGCAGGCGTACCCGCACTGGTACCTGAACTGGTCGTTCTACTTGGTCGCAGCGGTGCTCGGTGTCGTCGGCCTCGCGCTGTACCGGAGCCGGGCCGCCAACATCACGCTGTACGAGATCCCGGACGACGAGACGCCCGACCCGGCGGCGGCCGCGCCCGCACCCCGGGCTGTGGCCGGGTCCGCGCCCCAACGCGATGGGGCGCGATGACGGTCGCCCTCATCGCGGGCGCGGCCTCCGGCATCGGCGCGGCCTGCGCCCGCGAGCTGCGCGACGTGGGGCTGCAGGTGGTGGGCCTCGACCTCCAGCCCGCGGCGGATGTCGACCTGGCGCTGGTCGCCGACGTCACCGATCGTGCCGCCGTCGCCGCGGCCGTTGCACAGGCCGAGGAAGCACTCGGCCCGGTCGACGCTCTCGTCAACAGCGCCGGGCACTACGAGATGGTGCCGTTTAACGAGGTCACCCGCGAGCAGCTGGAGCGGATGGTGCGCGTCCACGTCGGCGGGCTGTTCAACCTGTGCCGCGCCGTAGTGCCGGGGATGGTCGAGCGGCGGCACGGCTCCGTCGTGGCGGTGACCTCCGAGCTGGCGATCGGCGGCGGTGACGGCGACAGCCACTACGCCGCCGCCAAGGGCGCGGTCATCGGCTTCGTCCGCAGCCTGGCCGTGGAGCTGGCCCCGACCGGCGTGCGGGTCAACGCCGTCGCTCCCGGGCCGACCGACACGCCGCTGCTGGCCGCCGACTCCCCATGGCGCGACCCCGCGTTCCTCGCCACGCTCCCCTCGCGCCGGCTTGTGCGCCCCGAGGAGATCGCGGTGACCGTCTCCTACCTCGTCAACCACACGAGCTTCACCTGCGGCGAGATCATCTCGCCCAACGCCGGGGCGGTGATTTGACGTGGCAGCCCAGGTCGAGCCCGACCCGCTCGCCCCGCTTCGCCTCGGCGACCCCGACAGAACGGTGCTGGTCACCGGCGCAGCGCAGGGCATCGGCCAGGCGTGCGCCCGATGGTTCGGCCAGTGGGCTGGGACGGTCGCCGTCAACGACCGCATCGCCAGCCCGGCCCTCAGTAGCCTCGCGGACGAGCTCGGTGGCATCGCCGTTCCCGGAGACATCAGCGACTTCGATGCCATGGCGGGCATCGCCGCTCAGCTCGAGGCCAGCCACGGCGGCGTCGACGTGCTGGTCGCGAACGCCGCCTACATGACGATGGCGCCGCTGGTCGAGGCCGACCCCGACGACTGGTGGCGGGTGCTTGAAGTGAACCTGCTCGGCACCTTCGCCTGCATCCAGGCCGTCGTACCCGGGATGCTGCGCCGCGGCTCTGGGCGCATCGTCGTGGTCACCAGCGAGTGGGGCGTCATCGGCTGGCCCGATGCCACGGCCTACTGCGCGTCCAAGGCCGGCCTGGTGTCGCTGGTCAAGACGCTCGGCCGCGAGCTCGCCCCGCACGGCGTGATCGTCAACGGCGTCGCGCCGAGCGTCGTCGACACACCGCAGCTCGACGTCGACGCAGCCGCCGCTGGCATTTCACCCCGGGAGATGCGTGAGCGGTATGCGAAGGAGGTGCCGGTCGGGCGCCTCGCCCATCCGTACGAGATCGCGGCCACCATCGGCTTCCTCGCCGACGAGCGGCTGGGCTCCCTCGTCGGGCAGGTGGTCGCGTGCAATGGAGGCACGTCACGCACCCGGGTGTGAGTCGGCACGCGGAGCGGCAGGACGACAGCATGGTGGACGAGACGCGGCAGCCCGTCGGCCCGCTCGACGGGCAGCAGATCCCCCGGTTCGCCGGGTTCAGCACCTTCGCGCGGCTGCCCCGGCGGGAGGACGTCGAGCGGGCGGATGTTGCCGTAGTCGGCGTCCCGTTCGACGCGGGGACGAGTTACCGCCCCGGTGCCCGCTTCGGCCCCTCAGCGGTGCGGGAGGCCTCGAGGCTGCTGCGGCCGTACAACCCGTCGCTCGACGTCTCGCCGTTCGCCGGCGTGCAGGTCGTTGACTGGGGCGATGTCGCCTGCAACCCGTTCGACATCGCCGAGGCGATCAGCCAGATCGAGGCCGGCCTCGGCGCGGTGCTCGCCGATGGGGCGCGCTACGTCGTCGTCGGCGGCGACCACACCGTCGCGCTGCCTTCCTTGAGGGCGCTCGCGGCCCAGCACGGCCCGCTCGCGATCGTCCACTTCGACGCCCACCTCGACACCTGGGACACCTACTTCGGAGCGCCATTCACTCACGGCACCCCGTTTCGCCGCGCGCGCGAGGAGGGGCTCCTGCTCGATGGGCACCTCGCGCACGTCGGCCTGCGCGGCTCGCTGTATGCCCGCCAGGACCTGATCGACGATGAGCAGATGGGCTTTACGGCGGTGCACTGCCGTGAGATGGACACGCTCGGAGTCGACGCGGCGCTCGAGCGCATCCTCGCCCGCGTCGGTTCCGCGCCGCTGTACGTCTCGATCGACGTCGACGTGCTCGACCCGGCGCACGCACCCGGCACCGGCACCCCGGAGGCCGGCGGGCTCACCAGCCGCGAGTTGCTCGCGCTCGTGCGGGGGTTGCGCGCGGCCAACCTTGTCGGCGCCGACGTGGTCGAGGTCTCCCCCGCCTACGACCACGCGGAGATCACCGCCGTCGCAGCCGCCAACGTCGCCTACGAGCTCGTGTCCCTGCTCGCGCTGGGCCTGGGCGCCGGGCCGGGGCCAGGGCTGGGAGCCACCGCTTGATGCCGGCGGCGCCCGTGGCGTGGCCGGGCGGTGCGCGTGCGGCGGCCTCGTTCACCTTCGACGTCGATGCCGAGTCCGGGCTGCTGTTCGCCGACCCCGGCAGCGCCAGCCGGATGTCGGTGGTGAGCCACCAGGCCTACGGTCCGCTGGTCGGCGTCCCCCGCCTGCTCGAGCTGCTGGCCAGGCACGAGCTCCGGGCTACCTTCTTCGTCCCCGGCTACACCGCCGAGCGTTGGCCGGATGCCCTGCGGGCCATCGTCGACGCCGGCCACGAGGTGGCGCACCACGGCTACCTGCACGAGACGCTGACCGGCATCGACGCGGCGACGGAGGCGGCCATCCTCGACCGCGGCATGGACGCGCTGGAGCGCATCACCGGCACCCGGCCGACCGGCTACCGGGCGCCGATGTGGGAGCTGACCTGGGACTCCCCGCGCCTGCTGGTCGAGCGCGGCTTCCGCTACGACTCGAGCCTGATGGACGCGGACGTGCCATACCGCCTCGCAGCAGGCACCGGCTCGCTCGTCGAGCTGCCGGTTCAGTGGGCGCTCGACGACTGGGAGCAGTACTGCTACCTGCCCGAGCTGAGTGGCAGCGGCCTGATCGAAAGCCCTGCGAAGGCGCTGGAGCTGTGGACGCTGGAACTTGAGGCGCTGCGCGCCGAGGGGGGCCTGTTCGTCCACACCAGCCATCCGTTCCTGTCCGGACGCCCGTCGCGGGCGCGGGCGCTCGAACAGCTGATCGAGCGCGCCTCGGCCTACGGCGATGTGTGGGTGGCGCCGCTGGGTGAGATCGCTGCGCACGCCGAGACGCTCGACCTGCTCCCGCGAACTATCAGCAAGCCCACAGGCTTCTGACGGAAGGCGCGGCGGATGCCAGGCGTTCCACCCGTTGAGCGCTTCGTGGCGAAGCCGCCCTGCCGATAATGGTGGGGACGAGGAGGTGTGCGTGATGCTTGATCCCGAGACGCTCTTCGAGGTCCTGCCCGACGAGCCCGAGTTCGACCGTCCGGTGCTGATCCAGGCCCTCGACGGGTTCGTCGACGCTGGTGGCGGCCGTGCCCTGGCCCGCCAGCATCTGCTCGACACCTTCGAGAACAAGGTCATCGCCCGGTTCGACGTCGACCAGATCCTCGACTACCGCGCTCGTCGCCCGCTGATGATTTTCGACCGCGACCACTGGGAGTCCTACACCGACCCTGAGCTGGTCGTCCGCGAGCTGCGCGACGCCGCCGGCACGACGTTCCTCATGCTCGACGGGCCCGAGCCCGACGTGCAGTGGGAGCGATTCGTGGCCGCGGTGCAGGGGCTCGTCGAGCGCTGGGACGTGCGGCTCGTCGTCGGGCTCAACTCCATTCCCATGCAGGTGCCGCATACCCGGCCCGTCGGAATGATCAACCACGCCACCCGTCCCGAGCTGCTGCTGGACACACCGCGCGCCTGGTTCGACAAGGTGCCCGTGCCGGCGAGCGTCGGGCAACTGCTCGAGTACCGGCTCGGCCAGGTCGGCCGCGACGCCATCGGCGCGACCGCCCAGGTACCGCACTACCTCTCGCAGACCGAGTACCCGGCCGCGGCGGTCGCTTTGCTGGAGGCGACGGCGACCTTCTCGGGCCTGTCGCTCCCGACTGACGCGCTGCGGACGGCTGCCGCCGAGACCCGGAAGTCGGTCGACAACCAGGTGGCTGATTCCCCGCAGGCTGCCGGGGTCGTCGAGGCGCTCGAGAGCCAGTACGACGCGTTCATGGAGGGGCAGGGCCGCACCCTGCTCGCGGAGCAGGGCCAGCTGCCGACCGCCGAGGAGCTCGGCGACGAGCTCGAGCAGTTCCTGCGCGACCAGACGGGGCACGGCTCGGCCGGGGGCGATCCTCGGGGGTAGGGCGCTCCGGCTGGGCTAGCCCTGCCGGCTGTGTCCTGTGAATAACTCCATTGGCTGAAGGGCCCGGTCAGGCACGCTACGGCGGTGCTGATCGGGGCTGCTGACACGGCGGCGTCACCGTGAGCGGTCACGGGCCGCCTGAGTCCCGGCCGCAGACGTTCACCGCCCCGGCGGCGCCGCACGGCGACCCGGCCGCCCTGCGGCAGGCTGCGGCTGCCTTTCGCCAGCTCGCGGACGAGGTGCGGACCAGCCAACGGCAGGTCGCGGGCGCATTCAGCCAGCTCTCATCGGCCTGGAAGGGCGAGGGACAGCAAGCGACCGCCCATCCCGTTGCGGTGCTGGCCACGGACACTGAGCGTGCAGCAGGCGCGATGGACGAGATCGCCGCGCTGCTCGAGCGGCACGCCGCCGAGTTGCACCGTGCCCAGTCGGCGCACTCGTTCTCCTGGGGCAAGCTGCTCAAGATCGGCGCGATCGTCGTGGTGTCGGCCGGGCTGGTCGTGGTGACCGTCGGCGCCGCGGCTCCCGAGGTCGCAGCCGCCGACTCGCTGCTGGTCGGCGGCGAGGTCGGTGCGATGGAAGCCGCCGCCGGTGCCGCCTCCACCGCTGCTTCCGGCGTCGGCAGCGGGCTGCTGGCCGCCGCGCGAGCGTTCAGCACCTTGCGCGGCCTGGTGGCGTTCAGCCGCCCGGCGCTGCCGTGGGCGATCGGCTTCACCGGGCTCGACGCCGTCGAGCAGGAGGTGAGCAGCGACCGTCTCGACGTCGGCCGCCTCGCGACAGAGTTCGGCATCAGCCTGCTGGCATCGCCAGTGCTGACCCGCACCTCGGCCGCGCTGCGGGCCGGGGCGCTGGCCGAACGCCCCGTCGCCATCGCCGCGACGACCCACGCCGCCGCGGCGGGCATGAGCGGGGGCAGCGAAGCCGTCCGCGAGCAGCTCGAGCACGGCAAGGTCTCGCTGAGCTCGGTCGAGGTCGCGGCTGGGGAGGCCGGCGGGCTGTCCGTCGGCGGCGAGGCGCTCAAGCACTTCTCCCCGCGGGTGTGGCGTGCCGGCGGCGGCTTCTACCCGCTACCCAAGGGCGCGGCGACCGAGCCGCCGGAGCGCTTGCCGGGCTGGCAGGGGGATCGGCAGACCGCCGTCGACGCCCTGAAGGAGCCGTTCGACGCCCGCCAGCACGAGGGCAAGAAGTACGGGCACGCGATCAAGAAGCACGGCGGGCAGGTCTACGCCTACCAGCAGGGCAGGATCAAGCGCGGCCGTCTCAAGGCCGTGTCCACGTTCAATTCGCTCGAGACGCTCAACGCCAGCGTGGAGCGGACCCTTCGCTCCAACCGCGACATCGTGCTGCAGACAGCAGCCGGTCCCGTAGGGCGGCAGGTACCGATTTGCGCCGAAGCGAGGGGTGACGAGGGCTGGATCCTCACCCGGCTCGGGCGGCACCCGCGGCCCAAGCAGATCACCGTTGTCCTCCGGAAGAAGAACGACGGCTACACCTACGTCCACACGGCATACCTGGAGTGACATTGCTGGACTATCACGGCGAGCGCGCGGTCGAACAACTACTTCGATGCACGTTCTTTCCGGAGTGGGACCTGGAGTGGCCGACGACGCCCTATGACGCCGTCGACGAGTCGACCGAGCCCGACTCCCCCGCTGACAAGGCGGAGATCGCCCGGCGGCTACGGGTCCTGGCAGCCAACCGCAACCGCCGCCTGCTGAAACTTCTCCGCCAGTACAGCTGCTACCACGAGGCCACCTTCAGAGCGAGAAGTGCGCGGCGCTTCCTGCTCGCCCTGGCTGACTACCTCGAGAACGGCACCCGCGACCCGCTGTACATCCCTGAGCAGGCGCCGACCCTCCAGGGAGATGACTACGAGGTTGTCACCGACCTCGGCGGCGCCTGGAGCGTCGACTCGGCCTTCGACACCAGGGACCAGTACTACGCCGCGTTAGGACGGGCTGCAGACACCGCACCCGAGCTCATCGCCGCACTGACCCAGGAAGAGCGTCCCGACATCCCCACCCTCCGCGTCACCCTCCCCGACCCGTGCGGAACCGTCATCCTCAACGACGGCCGCCGCGTCCGCGGCCGCACCGCCGTCGCCCTGGTCGGTGCCATCCCCGGCATGCACTACATCCAGGGCGGCTACCTCGAGGCCGAGGTCGACGACGGACCCGACCCCCGCGGGCAGTACCCGCTGCTGCATCTCTACCTCAATGGCTACCTCAACCAGGCCTACATGGGCGATGGCGGCGACTGGCCCTCGGCTTTCGGCCGCTACCTCGAAAATCGCACGCTCGAGGAGCGGCAGCGGCTCGTCGAGGAGATCACCCGGCTACTGGCCCGCCCGGCTGCCGAGCAGACCGACGTCATCATCCGGTGCCACAGCTACGTTGTCCCCTCCCGCCAGGGCGGGGACGACGGCGAGTGGCTCGACGCCATCAGGCAGGGAGCGGCCCCGTAGCACTGCCGCGGGCACCATGGACGGACCATGACTCTCGCCGCCGTCCGCCCCTCGCTGCGCGACCGGCTGCCCGCCGAGCCCGACCCCGACGCGGTGTTCGATGCGTTCTCGGCGTGGACGCAGGACCAGGGCCTCACGCTGTACCCGGCGCAGACCGAGACGCTGATCGAGGTCGCGACCGGGGCCAACGTCATCCTGTCGACCCCCACCGGCTCGGGCAAGAGCCTGGTCGCGACGGGCGCGCACTTCGCCGCGCTCGCCGCCGGCCGCCGCAGCTTCTACACCGCGCCCATCAAGGCGCTGGTGTCGGAGAAGTTCTTCGCGCTCATCGAGACGTTCGGCGCCGAGGCCGTCGGGATGCTCACCGGGGACGCGTCCGTCAACCCCGCTGCACCGATCATTTGCGCAACCGCCGAGATCGTCGCCAACATCGCGCTCCGGCAGGGCGCCGACACCGACATCGGCGTCCTGATCATGGACGAGTTCCACTTCTACGCCGACCCCGAGCGCGGCTGGGCGTGGCAGGTCCCGCTGCTCGAGCTGTCGCGGGTTCAGTTCGTCCTCATGTCGGCCACGCTCGGCGACGTCAGCCGGTTCGAGACCGGCCTCACCGAGCTCACCGGCCGCCCGACCGCCGTCGTCCGGTCGGCCGACCGCCCCGTCCCGCTGCTGTTCGAATACGCCCTGACCCCCCTGCACGACACCCTCGAGGAACTGCTCGAGACCCACCAGGCGCCGATCTACGTCGTGCATCCCACCCAGGCCGCCGCCATCGAGCGGGCGCAGGCCCTCATGAGCATCAACGTCTGCAGCCGGGAGGAGAAGGACGCGATCGCAACCCTGATCGGCGGCTTCCGCTTCACGTCGGGGTTCGGCACCACCCTCTCGCGACTGGTGCGCCACGGCATCGGCGTGCACCACGCCGGGATGCTGCCGCGCTATCGCAGACTGGTCGAAACCCTCGCGCAGGCCGGCCTGCTCAAGGCCATCTGCGGCACCGACACGCTCGGCGTCGGCATCAACGTCCCCATCCGCACCGTCCTGTTCACCTCGCTGGCCAAGTTCGACGGCACCCGCAACCGGCACCTCAAGGCCCGCGAGTTCCACCAGATCGCCGGCCGCGCGGGCCGCGCCGGCTACGACAGCATCGGCATGGTCGTTGTGCAGGCACCCGAGCACGAGATCGAGAACGACCGGCTGCTCGCAAAGGCGGGTGACGACCCGAAGAAACGCCGCAAGGTCGTGCGCAAGAAGCCGCCGGAGGGGACGGTCTCATGGACTAAGTCGACCTTCGACCGCCTCGTCGCCGCCGAGCCCGAGACGCTGACCTCGCACTTCCGGGTCAGCCACGCGATGCTGCTCAACGTCATCAGCCGCCCGGGCGACGCCTTTGGGGCGATGGGGCACCTGCTCAACGAGAACCACGACGCCCGGCCGGTGCAGCGCCAGCACATCCGCCGTGCCATCGCGATCTACCGTGAGATGCTGACCGCGGAGGTGGTGGAGCGGCTTCCCGAGCCCGATGCGGAGGGCCGCACCGTGCGGCTGACCGTCGACCTGCAGCCGGGCTTCGCGCTCGACCAGCCGCTGTCGCCGTTTGCGCTCGCCGCGGTCGACCTGCTCGACGTCGAGGCGCTGACCTACGCGCTCGACGTGCTGTCCGTCATCGAGGCGACGCTCGAGAACCCCCGCCAGGTACTCGCGGCTCAGCTCAACCGCGCCCGTGGCGAGGCGGTCGCAGCGATGAAGGCCGAGGGCATCGAGTACGACCAGCGCATCGAGCTGCTCGATGCCATCACCTATCCTCGGCCGCTGGCCGAGCTGCTGGGCGTGGCGTTCGAGGCCTACCGGGCGGGTCAGCCGTGGGTCGCCGACTACGACATCTCGCCGAAGTCGATCGCCCGCGAGCTGTACGAGCAGGCGATGACCTTTGTCGACTACGTGGGGCTCTACGGGCTGGCGCGCTCGGAGGGGCTGCTGCTGCGCTACCTCGCAGATGCCTACAAGGCGCTGCGCCGCACCGTCCCGGACCGCGCCCGGACAGACGAGGTCGAGGACATCACCGCCTGGCTCGGCGAGCTCGTCCGGCAGGTCGACTCCAGCCTGCTCGACGAGTGGGAGCGCCTGCGCAACCCTGCCGAGGCTGTCGTGCCGGCGCCGGTGGACGAGCGGCCTCCGCCGGTGACCGCCAACCACCGGGCCTTCCGCGTGCTCGTGCGCAACGCGCTGTTCCGCCGGGTCGAGCTCGCCGCCCGGAAGCGCTGGGACGCCCTCGGCGAGCTCGACGGCGAGGACGGCTGGGACGCCTCGGCCTGGCGCGAGGCGCTGGCGCCGTACTTCGAGCTCTACCCAGAGATCCAGACGGACGCCGATGCGCGCGGTCCCGCCCTGCTCATCGTCGACGAGCAGCCCGGGCGGTGGGTGGTGCGGCAGATCCTCGACGACCCGGCCGGCGACCACGACTGGGGCATCAGTGCCGAGGTCGATCTCGCGGCGTCGGACGAGGCGGGCGCGGCTGTGGTCCGGGTGACGGCGGTCGACCAGCTGTAGGCGCCCGCACACCTGCGCGGCAGACTGGCGGGATGCGCGCTGTGGTGGTGGAGCAGTACGGCGGTCCCGAGGTCCTGCAGCTTGCCGAGCGAGACGCGCCGGTGGCCGGGGCGGGTCAACTAGTCGTTGACGTGGCGGCGGCCGGCATCAACTTCGCCGACGTCTACGGGCGGCAGGGCAGGCCGCCGTATGCCCAGCGCACGCCCTTCGTCGCCGGCGCCGAGGCGGCCGGTGTCGTCGCTGCCGTCGGGGCTGAGGTGTCCGGCTTCGCGACCGGCGACCGCGTGGCGTGGGCGGGCGCGCCTGGCAGCTACGCCCAGCAGGCCGTCGTGTCCGCCGCGGCGGCGGTGCCAGTGCCCGAGGGCGTCGACCTTCAGACCGCCGCGGCTGTGATGTTGCAGGGCATGACGGCCCACTACCTGTCACACGATTCCTTCCCGGTCGGCGAGGGCGATGTCGCAGTCGTGCATGCGGCGGCTGGGGGCGTGGGGTTGCTGCTCACTCAGATGGTGGAGATGCGCGGCGGCATCGTGGTCGCCACCACGTCGACACCGGAGAAGGCCGAGCTTGCTCGGGAGGCAGGGGCTGAGCACGTCGCCGGGTACGACGACTTCGGCAGCGTCGCGAAGGACGTGAGTGGCGGGGCGGGCGCGTCGGTGGTGTACGACGGCGTCGGGAAGTCGACGTTTGACGCCAGCCTGGCGAGCCTGCGGCCTCGCGGCTACCTGGTCCTCTACGGCGCGGCGAGCGGCCCGGTGCCGCCGTTCGAGCTGCAGCGCCTCGCGGCCGGCGGCTCGTTGTTCATCACCCGCCCGACGCTGGGCAGCTACATCGCGACCCGCGACGAGCTGCTGCAGCGAGCCGGTGACCTGTTCCGCTGGATCGCCGAGGGACGGCTCCGCGTGCGCATCGGCGGGACCTACCCGCTTGCGGAAGCGGCGAAGGCCCACGAGGACCTGGAGGCGCGCGGGACGACCGGCAAGCTGCTCCTGCTGCCCGGCTAACCCGCGACCAGCAGGGGCAGCTAGCTTCGCTAGACTGGGCCCAGCACCGACCAGCGCTCGTAGCTCAACGGATAGAGCATCTGACTACGGATCAGAAGGTTGGGGGTTCGAGTCCCTCCGAGCGCACACCAAACGTGCAGGTCAGGGCCCTGACGGCGACAGTGACCGAACGCCGAGGGCCCTAGATGCTGCCAAGATGCTGCCACGGGGTTCGATCACGTTGGATGAGATGCCCCAGCATGGTCTTCTAACCTCCTGCTACGGATCAGAACGTTGGGGTCGGAGTTTCCCCCGAGCGCACCACATAGCTGGCGAGGGCGAGAGCGCGGGCGGACAGAAGGGTGCCGGGTGGGTCTCGGACGGAGTTCCGTCTGAAGGTCCGTCTCGTAGCCGGGCGCTGTCCCCCGGACAGCGAGGGTTCAAAGTCAATGAATTGAACCTCGTGCTCAAGGCAGGTCACGCAAGCTGCGGGCGTCAGTCCATGCGAGGCAACTGACCGTCAGGTCGGCAAACTACTTCACGATCTGCAATTCTCTAGCCTCTAGTGTCGCGTGTCTGAAGTTGTTGGACGGTTGGCTTTGGTGAGGATCTGGTCGGCGGTCTTGGTCCAGACGAATGGGTGTGCGCGGTCGTTCCAGCCGTCGATGAAGGCGCGGATCTTGGTGTTGAGGTCTTTGACGCTGGTGAAGGTGCCGCGGCGGATGGCCTGGCGGGCGATGATGCCGAACCAGACCATGTTCAGCCAGCTGCCGCTGGTCGGGGTGAAGTGCAGCGTGATCCGCGGGTTGTTGGCGAGCCAGGCCTTGACCTCGGGTCTCTTGGTGAGTCGCCGGAGGGAGTCTCGCCCTCCGGCGCTCGCAGAACCGTACGTGACAGTCGCCCA